>WNFD01001100.1_pt1 | contig 55496 bp, 55 predicted proteins | sample 5400491 | NCBI WGS metagenome assembly WNFD01 (sample SAMN13153343, study PRJNA577476) | soil metagenome | isolation source: 120 cm saprolite under Douglas fir tree site 2 hole 2 replicate 2 | place: USA:California | collected 2015-04-18 | reverse complement strand
CGATCATGGCGGCGGCGGCGTACCTGACGTGGGTGCACTTCCTCTGGGCGGCGATCGACCCGGTGCTCTCGGTGCTGCGGAACGTGCCGTACGCGGGGCCCGCGTTCGAGGCGCTCCGGCAGGTGTTTCGTGGGCTGCTCGTCCTGCTGGATTCTGCGGTGGCCCTGATGACGCCGCTCGTCTCGGCGGCGAACGTGGTGCTCTACACGCTGCAGGAAGGCGCCTGGCTCGCGGTCGGCGCGCCGGGAGGAGGCAGGCTGTCGCGCCTGCCTCCCGAAGCGCACTCGGGCGACTCAGCGGCGGCGCCGGTCGAGGAGATCTGGCCAGCCCTGGTGCACGCCGCGAACCAGACGGTGTTCGCTCGCACCCGCGGCAAGCCGCTGCTCGTCGAGGACGTCGCCGACTCGGGGAAGATCCTCCTCAACGGCAAGGACGACGCGGTGCAGATGGCGCGCGCGCACATGATCGAGATCGCCAACTCCGCGCGCGACCCCTGGGTGGCGTACGGGGACCGGTGGAACGACCCCTCCGCGTCGCCGCTCGCGCGCCACGCCGCCTGGCAGGTCGGGTGCCCCATCGTCCGCGGGCACATCGGATTCCAGATCGTCTCGCGGACCGAGATGGGAGGACCGCCTCCACCGGGCAGCACATCGGAGGCACTGACCACCTCGCAAGCGCAGATCTACTCGGGGCAGCGCCTGCAGCTCGGCATCCGGTGCGGCCCCATCGACCGGCGGTACAGCGTCTTCCAGTTGGCCACCATGGACCAGGTGTTCGCCAGCTTGCGGCCCGGGAGGTGGTCCGACTTCCAGATCGGCGAGAGCAAGGGCGGGCTGCTCGGGCGCATCCTGGGCTACATCCTGCGCGGAGTGCTCTCCGGGATCTCGCGCGCGGCGGCCAGGACGCGGCCCACTCCGGACATCCGGCTGTTCTGGCTCTCGCCCTACGTCTCGTTCGCTCCCCAGGCCCGCTCGCGGCCGGGCGGCGCGCTCGGCCAGCTGGGCAACTTTGCCCAGCCCGACGTGCTGGTCGGCCTCGTCCGGAGGGCGCGCGACTACGACCGCGAGCCCGGAGCGCGCAAGTACTTCGGCCGGCGGTTCGGGATGGACATGGGCGGAGCGGGGGCGGGCTCGACCGACTTCTCGTACGCGGCGGGGGGCGCGCCCCGCACGGCAGGGCTGCCCCTCTTGCCCGAGGGACTGACCGCCTTCGCCGCGGCGCAGGCGTACTACCACCGCCCGGGTGACTGGCGCGAGGTGCCGAACTTCTTCAACCCGCTCTGGGGCGCGCGCCTCATGCCCATCGCCGAATCGAACGCGGCCAACCTGGTTCCGGGGCTGGTCGACAACGCTCTCGTCCGCACCTTCCTGCTCCACTGACCTCGATGCGGCGCCTCGGCGGACAGGACGGCTCGGCCCTGGTCGAAGCGGCCATCCTCTTCCCGTGCCTTCTGCTCATCCTCTACTGGTCGATCGCGCTCACCGACGTGCTGGTCCTGAAGATCAAGGCGTCCGAGGCCGCGCGATTCGCCCTCTGGGAGACGACCGTGTGGAAGCCGGCGCCGCAGATCGAGCGCGAAGTGCAGCAGCGGTTCCAGGACCTGTGCTCGCCGGCCGGCATCCAGCGCGCCTCGACCGGGCTGCTCCTGTACCCGCGGTCGTCGAGCTTGCGCTGGAGCGCGGAGGTGGACACCGCCGCGGGAGAGGTGACGCTCGCCGGGAGCCGCGCGCCGGTCGGCCGGGGACCGGGCATCCTCGGGTCGTTCCTCGCGACCGCCACCGGCTGGATGGCGGGCGGGGTGCAGGCAGCGATGCGGCACGAGCGGTTCAATACTTCCGGCGTCGCCTCGGCACGCGTGCGGCTCGTGCACGCCGGCCGGGATGGGTCGAAGGTCCTCGCCGGTGGGGACCTGCTCGGCCGGCGGGCGGGGAACGATCTCGGCGCTCCAGGCTCGATCGCGCACCTGACCTTCGCTTCGCCGCTTTCGGATCACCGTCCGCTGCAGCTCGTGTTCGACACCTGGAAGGCTTGGCCGAAGCCAGCGCCATTCCAGCTCGCGCGAGCGCCGACCGACCTCGCGGTGTCTCCCCAGCAGAGCGAACCCGAAGTCGAGAAGCAGGTCGCGGCGCAAGTGGGCGAGATCGCCTTCTTCGGCATGCGCCGGCGGCCGTGGTTCGCGGCGCTGGATTCCGTCACCGGGCGGATCCAGAGCAGCAGGGTGGCAGGCGCGCTGGTCGGCGGCCGGCTGCCGCGGATCTTCTCCACCGGCCGGATGGACTCGGCGGAGCGCGGGCCCGTCACCATCCTGCCGCAGGGCACGCAGCGAGCGGGCGACGTCGTGTCGAGCACGGCGAAGAGGCTGACCGGGCTCGACGCGTTCACCGAGGGTGAAGACGTGACGCGAAACACCGTGCCGCACGGCATCAATTCGCAGTACTGGCGCTCCTCAGGAGGGACCGAGGGCGGCTCGATCCCGAGCGTGTCGCCCCTGCCGGCGCGCCTCGCGACCGCGAACCAGTACGTCCAGGCCTGGGGTTGCCGCGGCCGCTTCTTCGCGGGCTCGACCGCTCCCCAGGAGCCGGACCTGCGCCGCCGCTACCGCTCTCCCTGCGGGTGACGATGCGATTCCTGCGCACCGCGATCGCCGTCCTGGCCACCGCCGCCGTGCTGCTCACAGGAGCGTGGGCGGGCGGCGCCTGCGCTCCCGCGCGGGCGCAGTCCGGACGTCCACCGCGGGCGGGCCTTCCGGACGCCCCTCCCTCGGCGCGCGAGTCGGCGGAGATCCCGGTGGGCGACGCACTGGTCGTGAACGGTCAGCCGATGCAGCTGTCCGTCTTCTACACGGCCGATCCTCCGCCGCAGGTGGCGGAGTTCTATGCAGCTGCTTTCCGTGCACGCGGATTGTTGCCCATCGCCACCGGCGACGGGCGGCTGGGACACGTTTCCGTCTTCGACCCCGCCGACGGCCTTCAGCGCTCGGTGACCGCGCTGCCGGAACCGTCCGGACACACGCTGGTGCTCCTCGGAGTGTCGGACCCGCGGCACGCGGCTCGCCTAATTGCGCGCACACCCAGCGCGCCGTATCCGCTGCCCGAGGAGCATCGCGCGTTCCTCGGCTACAGCTCCGAGGACGGCAGCGTCCGCGCGCACAGCGGTCAGTTCGTGACCAGCCTGGCCGCCGGCCAGGTGGCGGACTTCTACCGCGAGCGGCTCTCCGCGCAGGGCTACGCCGAGCGTACCGGCCAGTCCGGCGGCGGGCTATTGGTCTTCGCGAGGAGCAACAGCACTGTCTCGATCGCCGTGCAGTCGCTCGAGGAGCGCCGCGGATCCGCCGTGTTCGTGAACCACACCGAGGGCGCGCCATGATCGGGCTCGGGACGCGCCGGCCGGCGCGGGGTCAAGCGCTGGTCGAGACTTCCCTCCTGCTGGCGACGCTCGTCGGCGCGCTCGCCGCCGGCGGCTTCTGGCTCCTGCGCGCGCACCCGCGGATGCTTCACGCCCTGGACATCTCGGTGCGGGGCTATTACCTGGCGCTCTCGCTGCCGTTCCCCTGATCCGCGGGGAACACCGAGCGCGCGCCGCGCTCCCCGAGGCCGGTCAGCTCGACGACCTGGCCCGGCCCCTCGGCGCGCACCAGGCCCCAGAGCGGGACCTGCGCGGCGCGCCACACGCGCGTGGTCTCTCCGCCGGACAAGACGTGCAGCTCCTCGGCCTCGAACGTGCCCGCGGGGACGGTCACCTTCGCGCTGCCGACGCTCGTCGTACGGACGCCGGCTCGATCGCGCTTCGGCTTCGCAGCGGCCGGCTGCAGCTCGGAGACAGGCACTTCGATCGGGGCCTGCCCCAGCGCGTACACGATCGCGCGCTCGAGCCCGCCCGCGCCGCGCAAGAGCAGCCGGGCCGCGAAGGGCAACGCCTGGGCTCCCAGCGTGCTCACCTCGAGCCAGGCGCGTCCTCCCTCGAGCGCCGGCGGCACGAGCGAGAGGCGCACGCGCACGTCCTCCTCGCCGCTGGACCGGACGAGGTACTCCACCCAGGAGCCCACCTTCGGGCGCAGCGGTCCGAGCGCCGCGACGAGCTCGGGGCTGCCGACGGCGAACACCGAGGGCGGCGCGGAGCCTTTGGTCGGCGGGAGGCGCGGAGCGTCCTGCGTCGAGGCGCGCGGAGGAGGCCGACCCGCGCCGGCGGCCACCAGAAGGAGCAAGAGCAGCACGGCGGGAGCGTAGCGCAGGATTGCGGCACAATGCAGCCATGGTCCGCGGCGCCTTCATCGCGCTGTACGCGGGATTCGCCGCGCTCGGCGCCGCCCTCCTCGCGCGCCCCGCCGTCCTCTGGGTGCAAGGGCTGGGCCTCACCCGGCCCGTCCGTCCCTGGCATGTGCCTCTCGGGTGGGCCGCCGCGCTGCTGGCGGCCGTCCTCGCGGCCTTCGCCTTCGGGATGGCCGTGCACACCGCGGTCGGAGGGAAGCCGCGCCGGCGCCACTACCTCGCCTTCCTGCTTCTCGTCGCGCTCGCGCTCCTGCTCCGCGCGGTCTCGGGCGACATCCGGCCGCCGCTCGATCCGGCGCCGCGCCTGCTCGAAGGCCTGCGGGCCGCCGCGGGCGTCCTCGACGCGGAGTACGCCGCCGCGCGCCGCTACGCGCCCACCGCCGGCCTCGTGCATGGCGCGCTGGCGGCGTTGCCCGCGCCGGGGTTCGTCCACCGGGCCCGCGAGCTGCGCCTCTCCGCGCGCATCCTGCACGGCATGCGCGGTCCCCAGATCGAGGCGCTGCCGGGCGACCTGCCGGGCACCATCTACGTGTGCATCTCCTCCGATGAGCAGCGCGCCTGGCTTTCCGCGCTGTCGCTGCACCGCGTGCTCCCGGCCACGGTGCAGGCGAACGCCGGGACGCACTCCGCGCCGGGGCTCGACCCGCTCCTGCCCCTGTACCCGAACGCCCGCTAGATATCGAGGTTGGTCGCGTCCAGCGCGTTCTTCTCGATGAACTCGCGCCGCGGCTCGACCGCATCGCCCATCAGGGTGGTGAACATCGTCTCCGCCTCGGCGACGTCGTCGGCGTGGACCTCGAGCAGCGTCCGCCGCGCGGGGTCCATGGTGGTGCTCCAGAGCTGCTCGGGGTTCATCTCGCCCAGGCCCTTGTAGCGCTGGATCTCCAGACCCTTCGAGGCCGCGCGCTTCACCAGGTCGACCAACTCGAGCGGGCTGCGGGCCTGCTGCTCGGCACCGCCGCCGTCGCGCACCGAGAGCGTGAACGGCGCGCGGCCGAAGCCGGCGAACTCCTGCCGGAGCTTGGCCAACTCCGCCCAGTCCGGGCTGGTGACGAAGACGTGGTCGAGGTGCGTCTCGCGCATCGATCCGTTGTGCCCCAGCTTGACCACCAGCTTCTGCGCCCCGTGCTCGGTGTCCTCCGCGATCGCCACCGAGAGGGTCTCGTTCGGCACCGCCGCCTTGAGGTCCGCCTCCAGGGCCGAGCGGGCCTGCTGCAGGCGCGCCGGGTCGCGCAACGCCTGCTGGTCGAGCGCCGGGCCGGCCAGCGCGGCGTCGATCACGCGCGCGTCGCGCCGCTTGTCGATCTTCGCCAGCAGCCGGCGGTAGGCGAGCACCCTCTCGAGGAGCTCCTTGAGGCGCGCGCCCTGCACCGGTTCGGACCCTTCGCCGCGGACCGCGACTCCCTCGGTGCCCAGGTTCAAGAGGTGCGCGTCGAGCGCGGCGTCGTCCTTCAGGTAGAGCTCCTGCTTGCCCTTCTTGACCCGGTAGAGCGGAGGCTGGGCGATGTAGAGGTGGTGCTTGGTCGCGCCGTCCGCCAGCGAGCGCGCCACCACGTCGTGCATCTGCCGGTAGAAGAAGGTGAGCAGGAGCGTCCGGATGTGGCTGCCGTCCACGTCGGCGTCCGTCATCAGGATGATCTTGTGGTAGCGCAGCTTGCCGATGTCGAACTCGTCGTGGATGCCGGTGCCGATCGCCGTGATCATGGTGGCGATCTCCTGCGACGCGAGCATCTTGTCGAAGCGGGCCTTCTCGACGTTGAGGATCTTGCCGCGCAGCGGAAGGATGGCCTGCGTGCGGCGGTCGCGCCCCTGCTTGGCGGACCCGCCTGCGCTGTCGCCCTCGACGATGTAGAGCTCGCACTTCTCCGGATCGCGCTCCTGGCAGTCGGCGAGCTTGCCCGGCAACGAGGCCGAGTCCAGCGCGCCCTTGCGCCGCACCGTCTCGCGCGCCTTGCGCGCGGCGATGCGCGCCCGCGCGGCATCGGCTACCTTGGCCATGACCCGCTTGGCGACGCCCGGGTTCTCCTCCCAGAACGCGCGCAGCTTTTGCGCGACCATCTCCTCGACGATGCCCTTGGCCTCGGTGTTGACCAGCTTCCCCTTGAGGTTGCCCTCGAACTGGGCGCCGGGGATCTTCACCGACACCACCGCGGTGAGGCCCTCGCGGACGTCCTCGCCCGACGGGCTCTCCTTGATCTCCTTCCAGGAGTTGTTCTCCTCGCCGTACTTCACCACCGAGCGCGTCAGGGCGCTCTTGAAGCCGATCAGATGCGGCCCGCCGTCCACGGTGTTGATGTTGTTCGCGAAGGAAAAGACCTTCTCGTCGAAGCCGTCGTTCCACTGCAGGGCGACGTGCACCTCGGCGCCGTTCACCTCGCCCTTCATGGCGATGGGAGCGAAGAGCACCGTCTTGTTCGTGTTGAGCAACTCCACGTACGCGACGATGCCGCCGTCGTACTTGAAATCGTGCGACTTGTCGGTGCGCTCGTCGCGCATGGTGATGCGCAGGCCGGGGTTGAGGAACGCCAGCTCGCGCATCCGGTTGGAGAGCACGTCGAAGTTGAAGTCGGTCGCCTCCAGCACCGTCGAATCGGGCTTGAACGTCACCTTCGTGCCGCGCAGCGAAGTGGTGCCGATGACCTCGACCTTGCCGGCCGGCACGCCCTTCTCGTAGCGCTGCTTGTGGATCTGCCCGCCGCGGTAGACCTCGACCTGCAGGTATTCGCTCAACGCATTGACGCACGAGACGCCTACGCCGTGCAGGCCCCCCGATACCTTGTAGCTGTCCTGGTCGAACTTTCCGCCCGCGTGCAGCTTGGTCATCACCACGTCGAGCGTGTCCATCGGCTCGGTCGGGTGCGGGCCCACCGGGATGCCGCGCCCGTCGTCCTCGACGGACAAAGAGCCGTTCGCGTGGATGATCAGCTTGACGGTGCTCGCGTGGCCGGCCAGCGCCTCGTCGACGGAATTGTCCACCACCTCGTAGACCAGGTGGTGCAGCCCCTCCGCGCCGGTGCCGCGGATGTACATGTGCGGGCGCTTGCGCACTGCCTCCAGGCCCTCGAGGACCTTGATGCTGTCCGCCGAATATTCGCCGCCTGAGGGCGCGCCGTTGGCGGGGCCGCGCGGCTCCGCGGTCCGCTTCTCACGAGCTGTTTCCAACCATCCACCTCGGAATTCGGGGGGCCTTGGGCGCCGCTGGAACGGGCGCGTAGACGCCGCGAGGGTAGGCTTGGAAGTATCACGCGAGATCGCGCAGCGTCAAGGCGAACGGACGCCTGCAAGAGCTTGGAATTGAACCAGTTTTATGGTGCCTCGGACCGGTCGATCCGGCCCTTCCGGACCGCGTGGAAGACGGCCGGCGCGGCCTGCGGTCCGCTGCCCGCCGCGGCCGCCACCAGGTGGGGATCGGTGGTCGTCAGCACCACCTGCCCCTGCAGCTCCCCCAGGTACCGCATGAGGTACGCGTTGCGCTGCGGATCGAGCTCGCTCGACACGTCGTCCAGGAGGAGCAGCGGCGCCCGGCCGTGCACGCGCCGCAGGTTCTCGATCTCGCCGATCTTGAAGGCCAGCACCACGGCGCGCGCCTGGCCCTGGCTGGCGTAGAGGCGCGCGGGCCGGTCGCCGAGAGCGAGAGAGAGATCGTCGGCGTGCGGCCCCACGCTGGTGTAGCCGCGCTCCCGGTCGCGCGGAAGGCGCCGGCGGAAGGCCGCGATCAGCCGCACGGCCAGTTCCTCCTCTCCGCGCAACGCCGCCTCCGCGCCAAGCCCGTCCGAGTCGCGGCCCGCCGCGTGGTAGGCGAGTTGCAGCGGCTCCTCCCCGCGCGCCACCTCGGCGAACGCCCGAGCCGCGTGCCCGCGCAGCTCGTCGAGGAGCTGCTCGCGACGCAGGCGCAGCCGCGCCCCCAGCCGGGCCAGCGGGTCCTCGAACGCCTCGTGCAGGGCCGGCGCCGCTCCTTGGCGGAGCAGTTGGTTGCGCGAGCGAAGCGCGCGGAGATAGTCGCGCGCGTCGGCCAGGTGGGCGGGGTGCCGGTTCTGGACGGCCCGGTCGAGCAGGCGCCGCCGGCCTTCGGGGCCCCCTTTCACCAGGGCCAGGTCGTCCGGCGTGAAGGCGACCACCGCCAGGCCGCCGAACAGCTCGTCGGGATCGCGCACGGGCTTGCCGTCCACTCGAGCGGCCCGCCGCCCGTCGGCCACCGTGACCTCGACCTGCCGCGCTCCTCCGGGCAGCTCGAATCGTCCTGCCACCGCGGCCTGCCCGGCCCCGAACCGCACCAGTTCGGAGAGCCTCTGCGCCCGCAGCGGGCGCAGGGTGCAGAGCAGGTAGCAGGCCTCGAGGAAGTTGGTCTTGCCCTGCCCGTTCGCCCCCGCCAGCACGGTGGTGTGCGGCGAGAGCTCCACGGCCTGCGGCGCCAGGTTGCGGAAGTCGCTCGTTTCGACGCGCAGCAGCCGCAGCGGCTACCCCCTCACGCACAGGTCGACGGGGATGTCTCCACCCTTGCTCCTGCACTGGTAGCGCGGAGGGCATCGCGGCGGCGGCGGCACCTTGAGGATCTTCTCGGTGGTCTGCGGGTCCTTGGCGGGGAATCCCGGGCGCGTCTTCGTGAGCCCCTGCTCGATGCCGGCGCAAGGCAAGGCGCAGACACCCCGAGCGAAGGGCTTGCCGCGCTGGTCGTGCTGACGGAGGCAGATCTGCGCCGACGAGCCGCAGTCCGCGCGCCGGGTGCAACTGCGTCCGATGCCCACCGTGCGCGGGTCCCGTTTCACGGAGGACTTCGCGGGAGTCCCCGCGGCCTTCTTCTGCGATCCCGTCCTGGATTTCTGGCCCGATCCGGACCCGGCGCCGGCCTGCGACGCAGGAGGCTTCGAGGACCGTCGCTTCTTGGCGGGCCCCTTCGACGGCGGTTGCGATTTCGGAGGGGCCGCGATCCCCGTGTCCGCGGGACCGGTCTGGCCGGCGTCCGTTTGCCCCAGCGCGGCCGCCGAGAGGAACGCACCGAGGACCAGCGCCCGCGCGGCGGGTTCCACGTGGAACATCAGATCCGCATCGGCATGATGACCGCGGTATAGCGCGTCGCCGCGCCCGTCTCGCCGGTCGGCTTGAGCACGCCGGGGGACAGCTCGTCGCACAGCTCGACGTTCACCTGCGGCGCCTCGACTACGCTCAGCACGTCCATCAGGTAGCGGGCGTTGAAGCCGATCTGGAGGGGCGTCCCGCCGTAGGCGACCGGGATCTCCTCCTTGGCGTCGCCCAGGTCCGGGTTCTGGCTGGTCACCCGCAGCATGTCTTTCTGCAACTCGAACTTCACGGCGTTGGTGGACCGGTCGCTGGAGAGGATGCTCATGCGCTTGAGCGTGTCGAGCAGGCGCGGGCGATCGACGGTCACCGTGCGGTCCGCCTCCTTGGGAATCACCTGCATGTAGTCGGGGAACACGCCGTCGATGAGGCGCATCACCATGGTGAGATCGCCCCGGCGGAACACGCCCGAGCTTTCGGTGAACCCCAGCTCGCAGGGTCCGGTGCTCTCCTCCCCCAGGAGCCTGCGCAGCTCGAAGAGGCCCTTGCGGGGCACGATCACGCCCTTCTTCATGTTGAAGTCGCCCGGCGCGGGCCGCTCGACGAGCGAGAGCCGGTGCCCGTCGGTCGCCACCATGCGCACGTTGCCTTGCCCGGTCTCGAAGAAGACCCCGTTGAGGTTGTGCCGGGTCTCGTCGGCCGAGATGGCGAACTGGGTCTTCTCGATCATCTCCAGGAGTTGCTGCGGCTCGACCGTGACGAACTGGACCTTCTCGGCGCGCGGGAATGGCGGGTAGTCCTCCGCCGGCTGCCCGACGATGTTGAACTCGGCCGCCCCGCTGGTGATCTTCACCCGGTTGTTGGCCTCGCGGCGCAGCACGCAGGTCTTCTCCGGCAGCGTGCGGACGATGTCGTAGAGCTCCTTGTGCCTGAGCGCTACCGCGCCCGGCCGGTGCACCTCGGCCGGGTGCGTACCCGTCACGCCGATCTCCAGGTCGAACGCGGAGGCCCGCAGCCGCCCGCCTCCTTCTTCCTGCGTGGCCTCGAGCAGGACGCTGGCCAGGATCGGCATCGTGCTCTTCTTCTCCACGATGCCCTGGGCTCGGTAGAGGGCGCGGGAGAACTCGTCGATCCCGATCTGGAGCTCCATCGTGTGTGACCTTTCTGATCAGGAACTAGAGGATCTCGTCTTCGACGTAGAGCCTGTGATCTTGTGGGGCGCGGGGCCAGCCCCGAGACATCGTTGAGGAAGCTCCTGGGGACGGCGGCCGGGCCACTGTGTGAGCGGCCTGTGTAGCAACCGGGCCGTGCGGGGTCAACACACACGCGGAGTCGTTTTCCGCAGCGTTTCCCACAGGCCGGACTACCCGTTCAGCCGCCGCAGCAGCGACTCGACCGTGACCCGCAGCTCGTCGTTCTCGCGCATGAGCTGCTCGATGCGCTGCTCGGCGTTGATCACGGTGGAGTGGTCCTTGCCGCCGAACTTCTCGCCGATGGCCGGGTAGCTGAGCCCGGTGATCCGGCGCGTCAGGTACATCGCCACCTGGCGCGCGCGGGCGATGCCTTGCTGCCGGCGGTCGCCCTTGATGTCCTGCGGCCTGACCTGCATCTGCTCCCCGACCGCCCGGATGATCTGCTCCACGTCGGGCTTGTCGCCGCGCACCACCAGCACCGTCTTGAGCACGTCCTTCGCCAGGTCGACCGTGATCGACGACTTGGTGAGCGAGGCGAACGCGGCGAGCCGGATGAGGGACCCCTCCAACTCGCGGACGTTGCTGCGGATGTGGGAGCCGAGGAAGAGCGCGACGTCGTCGGGGAGGTAGATGTTGTCGGTGGCGGCCTTCTTCTTGAGGATCGCCACGCGGGTCTCCACCTCCGGAGGCTGGATGTCCGCGATCAGGCCCCACTGGAACCGCGAGCGCAGGCGCTCCTCGAAGCCCTCGATCTCGCTGGGCAGCTTGTCGCTGGTGACGAAGATCTGCTTCCCCGCCTCGTGCAGCGCGTTGAAGGTGTGGAAGAATTCCTCCATCGTCTGCTTCTTGTTTCCCAGGAACTGGATGTCGTCGAGAAGGAGGATGTCGCACTTCTCGCGGTAGCGCGCGCGGAACTCGGGCATCTTGTGCTGCTCGAGCGCGTGGATCAGGTCGTTGGTGAACGCCTCGCTCGACAGGTAGAGCACGTGGCAGTTGGGGTTCGCCTTGAGCGCGTGGTTGCCGACCGCGTGCACGAGGTGGGTCTTTCCCAGCCCGACGCCGCCGTACAGGAACAGCGGGTTGTAAGCCTTGCCGGGCGCGTTCGCGACGGCGGTGCAGGCGGCGACCGCGAACTGATTCGACGGACCGACGACGAACGAATCGAAGGTGTACTTCGTGTTCAACGTGGGCGGGCGGACGGGGACGCCCGGCGACGTGGTCGCCACGTTGGCCGTGATCTCCGCTCGCTGCTGCTGCGCCGACGAGGGCGCCTCGCCCTCCGCCTCGGTGCCCGGCCGCTCGCGAACGACGAACTTCACCGTGCACTTCGCTCCGTGCTGCGCCTCGAGGTCCTGCAGCAGCACGTCGAGCAGGTTGTCGCGGACCCAGTCGATCATGAACTTGCTCGAGTGGGCGAGCGTCAACTCGCCGGCGTGCAGGGAGACCGGCTTGATCGGCTCGAAGTAGGTCTGGAAGGTGTGCCGGGAGAGGCGGGCCTTGAGGCGCTCGATCGCGCGCGTCCAGAGGTGGACAGCCGCTTTCTCCGCCGCATCGTCGAATCGACCGTCCACAGGCTTGTTCACAGCTGTGGACAAGGAGCCCGACATCGGAAGTCCCCGTGTTGAAGACTCAGGAAATACAAGTGCTTACGGGACCCGCTCTGCGGGCTCGTCGCACCGTGAGTCGCCCTCTCGGATGTCCGCCGCCGAACGCACTTCCTGAAGCGGAGGCGGACCCTAGCACCGTGGTCCGAAGCGGATCAAGCGGGATCGCGGAAGTAGCCAGATCTACGCTGGATCGCCTACTTGTCCCCCGCTTCGGGCACCCGTGTCACGCGATCGGTGCGGGGCTCGAGGGGGAGTCGCGCAGGAAGGACGCATTCGTAGCGCACATGGAGACATCCGGGGCGTCGTGTCGCACGAGTGACGCGCGGGGAGCAAAGCCGACGGGATTCGTCCCCGCCGCGAGGGTCCCGCGGGGCTCGTGCCGCGCTCCGGCGTTCCTTGACACCCTGCGCCGGCCGTGCTTAGGTGCCGCGCTTTTCGCGCACCGCGTGGAGGCAGTGGCCGTGAAGCGCACGTACCAGCCGAGCAAGATCCGCCGCAATCGCGAGCACGGGTTCCGCAAGCGGATGAGCACCAAGCAGGGCCGCACCGTGCTGAAGCGCCGCCGCGCCAAGGGCCGGAAGCGGCTCGCGGTGAGCGCGCCGAAGAAGTAGCCGGGCCGCGATGCCCCCGGCCGATCGCCGCACGCTTTCCTTCCCCAAATCCGCGCGCCTGCTGCGGCGCAGCGAGTTCGCCGGGCTCAAGCAGCACGGCCGGGGTTTCGTCGACGGGCCGCTCGCCGCGAGTTGGATCCCGCGTCCCGCCGAGCCGACCCGGCCGGGAATGGCGCGGTCCGCCGCGCGGGTTGGAATCACCGTGTCGTCCAAGGTGGGAGAGGCGGTGGTCCGGAACCGGGTGAAGCGGCGCCTGCGCGAGGCGATCCGGCACGAGCTGCACCAGCTGCCCCCGGTCGACCTGGTGCTGGTCGCCCGCTCGTCCGCGACCCGCGCCACCGTGGCCGAGCTGCGCGCGTGGGTCCGCCGCGCCGGCAGCCGGATCGAAGCCGACCGGGGGAGCCAGCCGTGATCGTTCCGGGCAGCACCGCCACGGACTCCACACCCGCCGCGGGCGCCGGGGCGTCCGGCGTACGGGACGGCGCGTCCACCGCGCCGACCGTCATGTTTCACGTGGAACGTCTTCCGATCCGGCGCTGGACCGCGTCGTCCCAGGCTCGTGTCCCTGCGTGGCCAGCGGCCTCCTGGATGCGCCGCGCGGCCGCGCCGGACGGGGTCGCTGACGCGAGCCAGCGTCCGCGCCCGCCGGTCGCGAGGCCCGCGCTCCGCTCCGCTCCCGGCTGGCGGGCCGTCCTCGCCTGGCCGCTGCTCGCGCTGCTGTGGATCTACCGCCGCCTCGTCTCCCCCGCCCTCCCGCCGGCCTGCCGATACCACCCGAGCTGCTCGCGGTACGCGGTGGAGGCCATCACCGTCCACGGTCCCATCCGCGGGGCCTGGCTCGCCGCCCGCCGCCTGCTGCGCTGCCACCCCTGGGCGCCCGGGGGGCCCGACCCGGTCCCGCCGGCGCGCGTCCGCCCCGACCCCGAACGAGTGCCGAGATGAAAGACTCGAACCAGCGCCTCCTCCTCACCGTGGTCCTCTGCATGGCCGTGGCACTCGTCTGGAGCCTGGTCTTCCAGCCGAAGCAGCAGCAGCGGCCCCCCGCGCCACCGGCCACCACCCAGCCTGCGCCCGCTCCGGCGTCTCCTCCCGCCTCGGCTCCCGCGGCGGGCGCTCCGGCCGCGCCGGGCGGCGGAGCTCCACATGGAACACCGGCGCCACGCCCGCCCGCGCGCACGGTGTCGCTCGATTCGGAGAGGCTGCACGTGGTGGTCACCTCCGAAGGCGCGGCGCTCCAGTCGGTCCAGCTCAAGGGCGAGAAGTTCCAGCGCCGCAAGCGCGGGTCGTCCGAGGTCGGCCAGGTGGATCTCGTCGAGCCGAATCCCGGGCTGCCGCTGCCCCTCTCCACCTCCCTGCGCGACGGCGGTGGCGCCGATCTGGTCCCCGCCGACGCCGCCTACGAGCTGGTCCGGCACGACGAGCGCTCCGCCGTCTTCCGCGCCATCGCGGGCGGCGTGACGGTCCTCAAGACGTTCACCGTCGACCCGCGGCTCTACCGGCTGGATTTCGGCGTCGAGGTGCGGTCCGAGGCCCAGCTCTCGGGGCAGCTCGCCGTCCTCTCCACCGGCCACGGCGAGGCCCCGTCGGGTGGGTTCTTCACCGGCCACACCAACACTCCGGCGCGGCCGATCTGCAAGGCGGGAGGCAAGCTCGAGCGCCTCGCCGTGGGCGACAAGCACTCGGCCTGGGACGGGCCGGGTCCGGCCGCCTTCGCCGGCATCGACGAGCAGTACTTCATCCGCGCGGTGGTGCCGCCGGCGGAGTCCACGGCGAGCTGCCACATCGAGGCGAAGCCCGACGGCGTGTTGCTGGCGACCCTCGCCGTGCCCGTCTCGGTCCCCCCCGGAGGCACGGCTGCGGCTCCCTTCGTGGTCTATGCCGGTCCCAAGGACACGGACGAGCTGGGCGCGGTGGCCCCCGTGCTGAAGGATTCGGTCGACCTCGGCTTCTGGTCGGTGATCGCCAACGTGCTGCTGGCGGTGATGAAGTTCTTCTACCGCGTCGTGCCGCCCCACAACTGGGGCGTCGCCATCATCCTGCTCACCGTGACGGTGAAGGTGCTGACCTTCCCGCTGCAGCACAAGTCGATGAAGAGCATGCAGGAGATGCAGAAGCTCCAGCCGCAGATCGAGGAGATCAAGAAGAAGTACGCGGGCGACCAGCAGCGGCAGAACCTCGAGCAGATGAAGCTGTTCAAGGAGCACGGGGTGAATCCCATGGGCAGCTGCCTGCCCATGGTCATCCAGATGCCCATCTGGCTCGCGCTCTACACCACCTTGCAGGTCTCGGTGGAGCTGTACAACTCGGTGTTCATCCCCGGCTGGCTGGACGATCTCACCGCCAAGGACCCCTACTACATCCTGCCGATCGCGATGGGCATCACGATGGTGCTGACGCAGATACTCACGCCCACGCCCATGTCCAATCCGCAGCAGAAGTACATGGGATACGCGATGAGCGTGTTCTTCTCGGTGCTGATGCTCAACCTGCCCTCCGGGCTCACCCTCTACATCTTCGTCAACAACGTCCTCTCCATCCTGCAGCAGATCTGGCTGCGCAGGGCGATGCGCCCGCCTCCCGCGAGCAGCCAGACCCTGGCCGTCACGCCCCGTCGCGCATGAGCGCAAAGGCCCGGCCGGGGAAGCCGCGCCGCAATCCGCTGCTCGGAGCGGCAGTGCTCAAGGCGCTCCTGCGCCGGCGCGCGGGCGACGACCTGGGCAAGACGAAGGCGCTGTACGAGGGGATCCTCCGCGATCTCGGGCTGTCCGACCAGCAGGTGGACAGGTACCTCGGCGAGCACGCCGAGGAGGTCGAGGAAGCCATCCGCGGCCACGGCCGGCGCGGCAGCTGATCCGGTCCGCCCGGCCCTGGACGGAAGGTGCGATGCAGACGTTCCACGTGGAACAGCGACCCCGGCGCGACTGGTCCGGGCGCGACGCTCCCGCGGGAGCAGGAGCGTGAAGGACCGACGGCAGGCGCCGGGGAGGGGAAGCTCGCGCGGGAGCGGGAACCAGCCGGGGCACCCGAGGACCGCCTCGCGCCCGTCTCCGCCCGGCGGACCCGGCCGGGAAGGAGGGCGCGGGGCCGATCTGTTGGCGAGGAGCGTGGAACCTCAGCACCTCCGCTTGCTCGAAGAGGGCGCCGCGGCGATCGGGATCCGCCTCGACCGCGAGCAGGTGGCCCTGCTCTCGCGGCACGTCGACCTGCTGCTGCGCTGGAACAGGTCCATCAACCTCACCTCCATCACCGATCCGGCCGAGGTGGTGGAGAAACACGTGATCGACTCCCTCGCGCTCGCGCCGCTGGTGCCCGCCGGCACCTTGCTGGACGCCGGGACGGGGGCCGGCTTCCCGGGAGTGCCCCTGCGCATCGCCCGCCCCGATCTGGAGGTGGTGCTGGTCGACTCCGTGCAGAAGAAGGTGGCGTTCCTCAAGAGCGTGCTGGCGGAGCTGCGCCTCCCGGGGGCGCGCGCGGTCGCCGTCAGGCTGCAAGGGGACCCTGCCGGCGAGCACCTTCCCCGGGTGAACGCGGCGGTGTCCCGTGCGGTCGCCGAGCCGCGCGCCTGGCTCGCGCTGGCCGAGCCGTACGTGCTCCCGGGCGGGCTCGCCTTCTGCATGCTCGGACCCTCGGACCCCGTGCCCGAGAGGCACGGCGACCTGGTCCTGCAGCGGGAGCTCGGGTACCGGCTTCCGTTCTCCCGCGCCGAGCGCCGGCTCGCCGTCTTTCAGCGAAAACCCTGAGCCGGCCGCGCTGCAGGGCACGCCGGACCAAAAGACGAACGCGGAGGCGCGGAGACGCGGAGATTTTCGGGTGGGTGGACGATCGATTGCGTGTGCCCGAGCGGGCGCTCGAACCAGATCCTCCGCGTCTCCGCGACTCCGCGTTGATCCCTTGGTCATTCTTCCGGCAGGAACTCCTCGTCGAAGGTGCGGCGAGGATCGCGGGTCTCCTCCCGAGGGACCACGCGCCGGGGGCGTGTTCCACGTGGAACGCAACCTTGCGCGCCGGCGGAGGCGCGTGATACTGCCGCAAGCGACCGGCCGTGCGGTGAAAGGGGACATGGCGCTCGTCCTGGCGATCGCAAACCAGAAGGGCGGCGTGGGGAAGACCACCACGGCGGTCAACCTGGCTGCATCGCTGGCAGTTTCCGAGCGCCGCGTGCTGCTGGTCGACCTCGATCCCCAGGGGAATGCCACGAGCGGCGTCGGCGTGGCGCGCGACTCCTCGGACCGGCCCTCCGTCTACCACGCGCTCCTCGGCGAGGCGCCGACCCGGGCCGCGATCCGTCCCACCGGCATCGAGAGGCTCTCGCTCTTGCCGTCCGACCCGGACCTGGTCGGGGCGGAGTTGGAGCTGGTCTCCGCCGGCGAGCGCGAGACCCGGCTGCGGCGCGCCCTCGAGCCGGTCCGCGGCGACTACGAGTTCGTGCTGATCGACTGCCCGCCCTCGCTGGGCCTGCTCACGCTCAACGCGCTGGTCGCCGCCGACCGCGTGCTGGTGCCGCTCCAGTGCGAGTACTACGCGCTGGAAGGGCTCGGCTCGCTGCTGCGCACCCTCGAGCTGGTCCGCGGCAGCTTCAACCGCGAGCTGGCGCTCGAAGGCGTGGTCCTCACCATGTTCGATGCGCGGAACAACCTGGCGAGACAGGTGATGGTCGACGTGCAGACCAACCTGCCGGGGCAGGTCTACTCGACCATCATCCCGCGAAACGTCCGGCTCTCGGAGGCGCCCAGCCACGGCCGGCCGGCCCTCCTCTACGACATCGAGTCGAAGGGAGCGCAGAGCTACCTCGCGCTCGCCGAAGAGCTGCTGAAGCGGCGCCATCCGGGCGCCGAGGCGGAGGAGCGGCAGCGCGCGCGGCGGTAGGGCGGTGCTTGCCAGGAGCGAGAGCGGATGGAGCAGAAGGTGACGAAGAGGCCGGCGCTGGGGCGCGGGCTGGGCGCGCTGATCCCGGGCGGTTCGGCCGTGGAGCGCAAGGGCGTCATCCTGCTCGGGATCGAGGAGATCCAGCCCAACCGCGGCCAGCCCCGCCGGTACTTCGACGAGATCCGCATCCTCGAGCTGTCCGAGTCGATCCGGGCCAACGGGGTCCTGCAGCCGCTCCTGGTGCGCCGCGACGGGGAGGGGTACGCCATCGTGGCCGGCGAGCGGCGGTGGCGAGCCGCCCAGCGCGCCGGACTGCGGGAGCTGCCTTGCATCGTCCGCGACGTATCCGATCCGCAGGCGTTCGAGCTGGCGCTGATCGAGAACATCCAGCGCGAGGACCTGAACGCCATCGAGGAGGCGGAGGCCTACCAGCGGCTCATCGAGTACCACGGCCTCACCCAGGAGGAGCTGGCCCAGAGGGTCGGCAAGGACCGATCGACAATCGCGAACGCGCTCCGGCTGCTCCGCCTCCCCGAGCCGATCAAGCTGGCGATGTCGTCCGGGGCCCTCAGCATGGGCCACGCCCGCGCGCTGCTCGCGCTCGGCGACGAGACGGACCTGCGCCGCGCGGCGGAGAAGGTGATGAACGAGGCCCTCTCGGTGCGCGAGGTGGAGCAGTTGGTCCAGCGCCTCAAGGGCAAGAAGGTGATCCGGCAGGAGCGCGCGCGCGCCGGCAGCGTGCAGCTCCGGCACGTGGTCGAGAAGCTGCAGCGCAAGCTCGGCGCGAAGGTCGCGCTGCGCGACCGGGACGGCGCGGGCACGGTCGAGATCCGCTACCACAGCCACGCCGAGCTCGACCGCATCCTGCAGTCCATCCTGGGCGAAGGCTGAGGAGCCGCCCCGATGCGCGAGATCAAGCGTGTCGAGGTCCCCGAGGCCGGCGCGGACGATCTGCCCGCCCCCGAGATCGCGGTCAGCCACCCCGTGCCGCGCGAGCCGTCCGTTGGCCCCGCGCCCGGCGCGCCGCCGGCCCACAGGCGCGAGCTGACCTTTCGCGCGGTGGCGACGGCGATGGTGGTGGCGGTCATCGTCGGCGGGTCGTACCCCTACGTGGTCCTCAAGGTCGGCTACGGCCCGAACATCTCGGTGGTGAGCGCCTTCTTCGGATATCTCGCGCTCGCCGCGATCGGGTTTTTCACCGGGATCCGCGGCACGCGCTGGGAGAACAACCTGGTCCAGACCGCGGGCACCGCCGCGGGCGAGGCCGGGTTCATGTGCGTGGTGCTGGCCGCCATGGACATGCTCAACGCCCGGCCCGAGTTGGGCTTCTCCGTCCACCTCTCCTCGCTGCAGATCTTCGGCTGGCTGTCCGTCGCGGGCTTGCTCGGCGTGCTGCTCGCCGTCCCCCTGCGCCGCCACTACATCGACGACGAGAACCTGCCTTTCGCCGACGGGACCGCCGCGGCGAGACGATGCTGGTGCTCGACCTCGACCGGACGCAGGCGCGGACCCGCGTGCGCGCGCTGGGGTGGGGCTTGGGGGTCTCCGCGCTGACCGCCTTCTTCCGCGACTTCCACCTGAAGGCCACCGTGTTCGGAAAGGCGCGGCAGCTCCTGCCCTTCATCCCCGGCGAATTCTCCTTCGGCGCACACGGCGCCGCGTTGCGGATGGGGACCGAGGTGAGCCTCCTCTCGTTCGGGGCGGGGCTGCTGGTCGGGGTGCGCGTCACGCTCGCCATGGGCCTGGGCATGCTGATCGCCTGGGTGATCTCGCCGCCGGTCCTCACCGCGCGGCACATCGTCGCCGAGCAGACCTACGCGCTGGTGCTCCGGTGGGTGATGTGGCCCGCCACCGGCCTGATGGTCGCCGGCGGTCTCACCGCGCTGGCGCTGAAGTGGAAGCTGATCGTGCGGAGCTTCACCTCTCTCCGGGCCGGCGAGCTCGCCGCCGCGCGCGAGGAGTTCCCGCTCAAGTACGTCGCCGTCGGCGTCGCGGTGCTCACCGTCGCGCTCTGCGTGGTGCAGCACTACTCGCTGGACTTCCCGGTGTGGCTCACGCTCGTCTCGCTCATCCTGTCGGTCGCGCTGATGCTGGTGGGCACCCGCGTCCTGGGCGAAACCAACTGGGCGCCGATCAGCGCGCTCGCGAACCTGATGCAGGCCGTTTTCGCCGCGCTCGCGCCGGGCAGCATGCGGGTGAACATGATCGGCTCGGGCATGTCGGGCACGGTGGCCGCGCACGGCGAGCACCTCATGCAGGACTACAAGGCGGGGAAGATCGTCGGCGCGAACAACCGCCACCTCACCCTCGTGCAGCTGATGGCGGTCCCGGTCGGCTCGGCCGCGGTGGCCATCGCCTATCCGGCGCTGCGCGACCGCTACGGGTTGGGAGGGAGCGGCGGCCTCGCCTCACCCATCAGCGTGAAGTGGGCGGGGTTCGCCGAGCTGCTCAACCGCGGGTTCGATCAGCTCCCCCGCGGCTGCTTCGCCGCGATGCTGGTGGCGCTGGCCCTGGGCGTCCTTCTCACCGTGCTCGAGCCGCGCTGGCACAAGTACGTTCCCTCCCCGACCGGCGTCGGGCTGGGCATGCTGATCCGGGCTACTCGATCATGCCGATGGTGCTGGGCGGCATCGCCGGGTACGTGTGGGCGAAGCGCGCACCGGAGAGCGAGCGGACCTACAGCACCCCACTCGCTTCGGGCTTCATCGCCGGAGAGGCGCTCCTGGTGCTGATCTTCTCGATCCTGGCAGTGTTCGGCATTCGTGCGTGAAGAAACCTTTGTCACCGCGGGTTCCGGGGTAGATGCTAGAACAGCCCCAGAGCGAGGTGACACACATGGCAATGCGCAGGGATGAATTGGAGAAGGGCCCGACCGCGATCGGAGCGGGCGCGGCGGGACGGCCCGGCGAGCTGAACGCCCTGCTCGGCAAGGGCAGCGCGTTCGAGGGCAAGCTGCTGTTCGAGGGCACCGTCCGCATCGACGGCAAGTTCACCGGCGAAATCGTCTCCACCGACACGCTCATGATCGGCGAGGGCGCGGAGGTGAAGGGCCAGATCCAGGTCGGCTCGCTCATCATCGTCGGCGACTACAACGGCGATGCGAAGGCGACCAAGAGCATCGAGATCAAGGCGCCCGCGAAGGTACGCGGGACGCTCACCACCGCCTCGATCGTCATCGAGCGCGGCGTCTTCTTCGAAGGCAACTGCAAGATGGACACGAGCGGCGCGCCGCCCGCGTCCTCCGGGCCGCCGCGCCGGCCGACGCCGACCCCCGATTCCGCGCACTAGCTACCTCTCTTCCAACGAACGAGGCGGAGCCCCCGTCCGGGGATCTCCGCCTCGTTGCCTTTCACGCCTCAGTTCGAGGGCGGCCGGCTACTGCTTGGTGGCGGCCGCCGCCTGGCTCGGCCGCGCGGCCTCGACCTGCACCTTGATCTGCCGCGGCTTGGTCTCTGCCCGCTTCGGCAGCACGATGCGCAGCACGCCGTCCCTGCTCTCGGCCGAGATGTGCTCGGTGTCCACGGTGCTGGGCAGCGTGAAGCTGCGGCTGAACGCGCCGTAGGTCCGCTCGATGCGGTGGTATCCCTCGCGCTCTTCCGCCTTCTCCAGCTTGCGCTCGCCGCGGATGGTCAGCTGGTTCGCCTCGACCTGGACGTCCACGTCCGTCGCCTCGACCTCGGGCAGCTCCACCTTGAGCGTGATCGCGTCGGCGTTCTCGAACACGTCGACCGGCGGCGTCCACGCGGCCGTCAGGCCGCTCTCCTCGCGCGGGCCGTACGCCTCGCCGTAAGTCTTGAACAGCTGGTCCTGCAACCGGAACAGGTCGCGGAACGGATCGTACCGGGTAATGGCCATGGCAATGCCTCCTTTTGAAATGTGAAAAACGAAAACGCTTTTTGCGCGCCGGGAATCTCCGGCGCCAGCTGCCGCAAGCGGCCGGGCCCTTCCCCGGCCTCCCTCCGACGGGGCCAACTTAACCAGCCGGGAAGGTCGGTCAAGGGCCGGAACGCATCCCAGAACGTTCCGCGATGGGAAGGCGTAGCGCCGCCGAATACGGCGGCGACTAACGCCGCTTTCGCCGCGGCCGCGCTCCGGTCGGGCGCGCGTTCGGCAGGTCCTCGATCAGCCCGCCGGGCACCCCTCCTTCGGCCACCACGGTGGCGAGCGGGTGCTCCTTCTGCCGACGGCCGGTCCGACGCATCCGCTGCAGCTCCTTCTTGGCGGCGCGCACCAGCCGATCCGAAGCCGAGTCCATCGACGCGTACGGGTCGGTCGTGGTCTCCTCGATCTGGATGGTGCGCGCGCCCGGCATGTGCAGCGTCAGGTGGCACTCCTTGTCCACGCCGCCCTTGGTGCCGTTCACGTCGCCCAGCTCGACCCGCAGCTCGGCCGCCTCGTTGTCGTAGAATCGGTTGAGCGCCTCGACCACGTGCTCCTGCGCGTAGCTCTTCAGGCCCTGCGACAGGCGCAGGTGCTTTCCCTGGATGATGACCTTCATGCAGGGCAATCTGGCGCCGCCTCGAAGCGGGTGCAAAGGTCGCCTCAGCCCGTCATTGACCGACCAAGGGCTCCGTGCTACGGAACCGCGTCTTTCGCGCCCGTGAGCGAGGGAAATCGAGGGCTTGAAGTGATCGCAGGCAGCATTTCCCGCCGCTATGCCCGCGCACTGTTCTCGCTCGCCCAGGAAGAGGGCGGGCACGAGCGGATCGGCGAGGAGCTGGAATCGGTGGCCCAGACGATCCGCTCCTCCGGCGAGGCGCGCACGCTGGTCGAGAGCCCCGGCTACACGCCGGCGCAGCGCCACGCGCTGGTCGACGTGCTGGTGCAGAACCTCTCGCTCTCTCCGCTGGTCGACAGCTTCCTGCGGCTCCTGGTCGACCGGCACCGCCTGGCGGAGATCGCCGCCATCGCGCGGAGCTACGGAGAGATGCTCGACGAGAAGGTGGGGCGCGTCCGCGCCACCGTCATCAGCGCGAAGCCCCTGACCGACGAGGAGCTGCGGCGCGTGCGCGAGGCGCTCTCCGCGGCGACGCGGCGCACCATCGTCCTGGACTCGCGCAGCGATCCGAAGATCGTCGGGGGTCTGGTGGCGCAGGTGGGTCCCAAGCTGTGGGACGGCAGCATCCGCACGCAGCTGGAGCGCATGCGGCGCGAGCTGAAGAGCGGGGCTTTGTAGGCAGACGGGAGAAAGGCGAGATGGAGATCAGGGCCGACGAGATCAGCCGCATCCTGCGCGAGCAGATCAAGACGTACGGCAAGCAGATCGAGGTCAGCGAGACGGGCACCGTGCTGTCCACCGGCGACGGCATCGCGCGCGTCTACGGCCTCTCCGGCGTGATGGCGGGCGAGCTGGTCGAGTTCCCCCACGAGCTGATGGGGCTGGTGCTGAACCTCGAGGAGGACAACGTCGGCGTCGCGCTGATGGGCGAGGGCCAGGAGATCCGCGAGGGCGACGTCGTCAAGCGCACCGGCCGCATCGCCGAGGTGCCGGTGGGCCCGGCGATGGTGGGCCGGGTGGTGAACGCGCTCGGCCAGCCGGTCGACGGCAAGGGCCCGGTCGCCTCGAAGGAGAGCCGGAAGGTCGAGGTGAAGGCGCCCGGCATCGTGCAGCGCGAGAGCGTCAAGGAGCCGCTGCAGACCGGCATCAAGGCGATCGACGCCATGATCCCCATCGGGCGCGGGCAGCGCGAGCTGATCATCGGCGACCGGCAGACGGGCAAGACCGCCGTCGCGATCGACACCATCATCAACCAGAGGGGCCAGGGCGTCTTCTGCATCTACGTGGCGATCGGGCAGAAGCAGTCCACCGTCGCGCAGGTGGTCGACAAGCTGCAGAAGTTCGGCTCGATGGAGTACACCACCGTGGTCGCGGCCAACGCCTCCGACCCGGCGCCGCTGCAGTTCCTCTCGCCCTACACCGGCGTGACCATCGGCGAGTACTTCCGGGACCACGGGCAGCACGCCCTGATGGTCTACGACGACCTCTCCAAGCACGCCGTCGCGTACCGGCAGCTCTCGCTCCTCTTGCGCCGGCCTCCCGGCCGCGAGGCGTACCCCGGCGACGTGTTCTACCTGCACAGCCGCCTGCTGGAGCGCGCGGCGAAGATGTCCAAGGCGCGCGGCGGCGGCAGCCTGACCGCCCTGCCCATCATCGAGACGCAGGCGGGAGACGTGTCCGCTTACATCCCCACCAACGTCATCTCCATCACCGACGGCCAGATCTTCCTCGAGACCGACCTCTTCTACGCGGGCCAGCGGCCGGCCATCAACGTCGGCATCTCGGTCTCCCGGGTGGGCGGGAACGCGCAGATCAAGGCGATGAAGAAGATCGCCGGGTCCTTGCGGCTGGAGCTGGCGCAGTACCGCGAGCTGGCCGCCTTCTCGCAGTTCGGGTCCGACCTCGACAAGTCCACGCAGGAGATCCTCGCCCGCGGCGCGCGCCTCACCGAGCTCTTGAAGCAGGGCCAGTACGAGCCGATGCCGGTGGAGAAGCAGATCATCCAAGTTTACGCGGGCACGCAGAAGGACAAGAACGGCGTGGTCTGGATCCGCAACATCGAGGTGAGCGACGTTCCGCGCTACATGAAGGAGCTGGTCGAGTTCATCGAGACGCGCCACCCCGAGATGCTCAAGCTGCTCCGCGAGAAGAAGGACCTGACCGACGACGTGCGCGCCGCGCTCGACCGGGCGCTCGAGGAGTTCAGGGACGTGTTCCGGCCCTCCGCGCCGGCGAAGGCGTAGGAGAACGTGGCCTCGCTCCGGATCATCCGCACCCGCATCCGGTCGGTGCGGAACACGCAAAAAATCACCAAGGCCATGAAGATGGTGGCCGCGGCGAAGCTGCGCCGGGCGCAGGACGCGGTCTTGCGCGCCCGACCCTACGCGCAGCTCATCGACGAGATGCTCGCCTCGCTGGCCCGCGCGCGCGCCGACGCCGATCTGCCGCCGCACCCGCTGATGGCGGTGCGCCCGCCCCGCCGGGTGGAGCTCGTGCTGATGACCTCCGACCGCGGCCTGTGCGGCGGATTCAACTCCAACATCATCCGGCGCGGCCAGCGGTTCCTCGTCGAGGAGGGCGCCCGGTTCGAACGGATCCAGTTCTCCACGGTCGGACGCCGCGGGCGCGACTTCGCCCGCAAGCGCGGCATCGAGACCCGCAAGGACTACATCGGGTTCTTCGGGCGCCTCCGGTACGCGCAGGCGCGCGAGGTCGCCACCGACCTCATCCAGGCGTACGAGACGGACGAGCTGGATGCCGTCTACCTCCTCTACAACGAGTTCAAGAGCGCCATCGTGCAGCAGATCAGCCTGGTGCAGCTCCTTCCGCTCCAGCCGCGCGCGCAGGCGTCGCGCGCCCCGGGCGAGAAGGGGTTCATCACGCCAGAGCACCTGTTCGAGCCCAGCCGGCCCGAAGTGTTGCAGGCGCTCATCCCCCGCTTCCTGGCCATGCAAGTCTGGCGCGCCTTGCTGGAGAGCGAGGCGAGCGAGCACGGCGCGCGCATGACCGCGATGGACTCCGCCACCAAGAACGCGTCCGACATGATCGGGCGGCTCACCCTCGACTACAACCGCGCGCGCCAGGCGGCGATCACCAAGGAGCTGATGGAGATCGTCAGCGGCGCCGAGGCGCTCAAGTAAGGATCCGGAGACGACATGGCCGCAGTGGCAATGACCGAGATGCAGAAGACCGGGAAGGTCACGCAGGTGATCGGCCCGGTGGTGGACGTGGAGTTCCCGGCCGGGGCGCTGCCGGAGATCTACACGGCGCTCACCCTCTCGAACCCGGGCATCTCCGGCGAGCCCGACAACCTGACGGTCGAGGTGTCGCAGCACCTGGGCGAGAACACCGCCCGCTGCATCGCGATGGACTCGACCGAGGGCCTGGTGCGCGGCCAACCGGCGAAGAACACGGGAGCGGGTATCTCGGTGCCGGTCGGCAAGGAAACGCTGGGGCGCATCCTCAACGTGATCGGTCAGCCGGTCGACGAGCGTGGGCCAGTCAACGCCACCCGCCGCAATCCCATCCACCACGCGCCCCCGTCCTTCGTGGACCAGGATGTTCGGGTGCAGGCGTTCGAGACGGGCATCAAGGTGATCGACCTGCTCGCGCCCTACACCCGCGGCGGCAAGATCGGGCTGTTCGGCGGCGCGGGCGTGGGCAAGACCGTGCTGCTACAAGAATTGATCAACAACGTGGCCAAGGCGCGCGGCGGCTTCTCCGTCTTCGCCGGAGTGGGCGAGCGCACCCGCGAGGGCAACGACCTCTACGCCGAGTTCATCGAGTCGAAGATCGTCAACCTCGAGGAGCCGCAGAAGAGCCAATGCGTGCTGGTCTTCGGGCAGATGAACGAGCCGCCCGGCGCCCGCGCCCGCGTCGCGCTCTCCGCGCTGACCATGGCCGAGTACTTCCGCGACGAGGAGGGGCGCGACATGCTTCTCTTCATCGACAACATCTTCCGCTTCACCCAGGCGGGTTCCGAGGTCTCGGCGCTCCTCGGGCGCATCCCCAGCGCGGTCGGCTACCAGCCGACCCTGGCCAACGAGATGGGCGAGCTGCAGGAGCGGATCACCTCGACCAAGAAGGGCGCGATCACCTCGGTGCAGGCCATCTACGTGCCGGCCGACGACCTGACCGACCCCGCGCCGGCGACGACCTTCGCCCACCTCGACGCGACCACGGTGCTCTCCCGCGGGCTCACCGAGATCGGCATCTATCCCGCCGTGGACCCGCTCGACTCCACCAGCCGCATCCTCGACGCGAACGTCGTGGGCGAGAGGCACTACCGCGTGGCGCGCCGGGTGCAGGCCGTGCTGCAGCGCTACAAGGAGCTGCAGGACATCATCGCCATCCTCGGCATGGACGAGCTCTCCGACGAGGACAAGCTCACCGTCGCGCGCGCGCGCAAGATGCAGCGGTTCCTCTCGCAGCCCTTCGCCGTGGCGGAAGCGTTCACCGGCATCAAGGGCGAGTACGTGAAGCTCGAGGACACCATCCGCAGCTTCGAGGAGGTGCTGGACGGCAAGCACGACAACCTTCCCGAGCAGGCCTTCTACATGGTGGGCGGAATCGAAGGCGCCGTGGCGAAGGCCAAGACGATGGCGGCCTAGAAGCCATGCCGCTGACCCTCGAGATCGTCACGCCCGAGCAGCGCGCGCTGACGGTTCAATGCGACGAGGTGCGCCTCACCGGCGTGGAGGGTGGATTCGGCGTCCGCCCCGGGCACACGCCGCTCGTCGCCACGCTCGCTCCGGGAGAGCTGGCGTACGACGCCGCCGGGTCCACGCACCGCTACGCCGCCGGCGAGGGATTCGCGGAGGTCTCGGACGACCGGGTCCGCGTCCTGGTGGAAGAGGTCCTGCGCGCGGACCAGATCGAGATGGGTCCCGGCGACCCCGACTACGACAAGGTTCGCGCCGCGGTGGAGCGCGCGGCGGCGCGGGCGCTGGTCGCGGCGCATCGCCCGTAACCAGGCGGCGCAGGCCGCGGCTTGTAGAAGCGCGATCTCACGGCTGCTACACTGCCACGCCACGTTCATGCGCGCAGACAAGCCCACTCCCGAAGAGCTCGAGCTGCAGGCCCCGGACCGCCTCGATGCGGCAGGCCTGGTGCAGCTCGATCCCGATCACCCGGGCTTCCGCGATCCCGTCTACCGCGCGCGCCGCGATGCCATCGCCCGCATTGCCTTCGAGTACCGGGACGGGGAGCCCGTCCCCCGCGTCGACTACACGGACGAGGAACAGGAGGTCTGGCGCGCGGTCTGGCGGAACCTCGCTCCGCTGCACGAGCGCTACGCCTGCCGCGCGTACCTGGGCTGTTCGCGGCTCTTGAAGCTCGACCGCGAGCGGGTGCCGCAGCTCGCGGACGTGAACCTCGCGCTGGTCCGCGCGACGGGCTTCCGCATGAGGCCGGTGGCGGGGCTGGTCAGCGATCGCAACTTCCTCGGGCACCTCGGGCGAAGCGTCTTCCTGGCCACCCAGTACATGCGGCATCCGTCCCGGCCGCTGTACACCCCGGAGCCCGACGTCGTGCACGAGTTGGTGGGGCACGCGGCCACCTTCTGCGATCCAGCCTTCGCGCGGCTGAACCGGGCCTTCGGCGAGGCCGCGCTGCGCGCGACGCCGGAGCAGCTCGCCCGCGTCGCTCGGGTCTACTGGTACACGCTCGAGTTCGGCCTCTGCGAGGAGGGCGGCGCGGTGAAGGCCTGGGGCGCGGGCCTTCTCTCGTCGTTCGGCGAGTTGGGACGCTTCGAGGAGCACGCGCGGCTGCGGCCGCTGGATCTCGCCCTGGTGGCGGCGACGCCCTACGACCCGACCGACTATCAAGAGGTTTTGTACGTCGCGCCCGCTCTCGACCGCACGGCGGAGCTGGTATCGGCCTGGCTGGCGCAGCTGTAGAGCGCGCCTTTCTACGCTGGCTCCACGCCGTCGTCCGCCAGCTCGTCGTAGCCGCCGAACGCCTCGCGCAAGAGATCGGACACGCCGGCGTCGGGCAGCTCCTCGTCGCGAGGCGCGCGAGGCAGCTCGATCGACAGCGCCGCCCGGGCGCACAGCTCCTCCAGGAGGAAGATCGCTCCGGAGCGCAGCCTGGCGCGGTCGCGGCCGAGGTCCCGCCGCGCGCCGCAGGCGGGGCACGCCCGCTCGAGGTCGAGCAAGGCCGCGGCGCCGAACGAGATCAGGTCCGGCGCCCGCGCCTTGCCGCACGAGCCGCAGGTCAGCTCCACGGGGGGTAGCGGAAGGAGGAGGAAGCGCGGGGAGTCGACCACGTAGAGCGTGTAGTCGCGATACCCTGGGTCGGGTTCCTCGTCCCGGTAGGGGTCGCGCCGCCCCTCCTCGGGGAAGACGACCTGGGAAACCGCGGTCGCGGCGCCGGCCCCGGCGAGGAGCGCTCCCGCGCTCGCCGCGGCGGGCAGGTCGTTCTGGTCCGGCTGGCCTGCTGCCGGCAGGCCCAGGCGCTCGAGCTGCGCCTCGGACGAGGCGTCGAGGACGCCCAGGTCGAGCAGCCCGCGCCACAGGCGCGCCGCCTGCGGCAGCGCGACCGCCCGCCCCACGTCGTCCGGCAGGAGCCAGCGGCGATGGCACAGCTCGAGCTGCGCGGGAGTCCGGATCGGGTCGACGCGCTCGCGGCGGACGGGCATGGTCCTCGATGTGCATGCCGCGCCGCCCCGGCGCAAGCGGTGGCGTGATCCGCGCTCGTAGCGGCGAGCGCCGCCCCGGAGCATACTGCGTTCCGACGGAGGACAGGATGGCCGAGCGCGAGGGCAGCGAGAAGAAGACCCAGCGGCGGCGCCGCCGCCCCGTGCGCCGGGCGCCACGCGAGGAGGCGAGCGGGGCCGCGCCCGGCGAGGCGAAGAAGCCGGCCGCGAACGGCGAGTGGGCCGAGATCGCCGATCGCGCCGCGAAGAAGCTGTCGGACCTGGCCGACAAGGCGCGCCCGGCGGCGGAGAAGGCCGGCGAGACCGCCAAGAAGGTGGCGGTCGACCTGTCGGAAGGGCTCGAGGGAGCGTTCGCGAAGATCACCGCGCAGGCGCGCGATCTGATGGCCAAGGGCCAGCACACGCGGGTGCGCATCAAGTTCCGCGGCAAGCAGATCGCCGAGGTCCCCATCGCGGTGGTCGCCGCGGCCGAGGTGGCGAGCTTCTGGTGGTTCGGCCCGCTGCGCGTGGTGCTCGGCCACGTGGTCGGCCGCGCCGTGCTCGACGTGGAGTTCGTCTCCAACGCCGACCAGCACGTCGCCGACGGGCGGCGCTGGTTGCAGGAAGGCGAGATGGAGAAGGCGCTGGCCGAGTTCGACAAAGCGCTCTCGATCGACCGCCGTCACGCGGGCGCCCACCTCGGGCGCGGCATCGCCCTCAAGCTGCGCGGCGACAAGGCGTCCGCGCGAGAGGCGTTCCGCGAAGCCGAGCAGTGCGATCCGCGCAGCGAGGCCGGCCGAGAGGCGCGCCGGCACCTCGACAACTCGTAGCGGGTCAGCCGCCGCCGGATAGGGCGGCGCTGTGCTTTCAGAGCGCGGACCTGATGGGATGCGCTCTAGAAAGTCAACACGAGCTTGCCGCCGGCCGAGCAGAGGACGACCAGGTTCATCGCCAGCAGCATCAGGTCGTAGTGCCAGCCGTACCCCTTCTCGCCCCAGAAGCCGGTCTTCCAGCGAAAGACCTTCTTCCCGATGGCGCCGAGCCCGAGGAGGATCAGGACGAGGGCGCCGATCTGGAGGAAGATCCCGGTGACGATCGAGGCGCTCGCCAGCACCTCCGCCAGGCCGAGGGCCACCGTCGCCGCCGGGCTCAGCTCGATGCTCTTTGCTCTCCCGACCGGGTCTTTCAGGTGGAGGTACCCGCTGGCGCCGAACACGACGGCGACCACCAGCCGGAGGAGCAGCAGCGCGAGGTCCTGGAAGCGCAGCAACTCGGGGAAGGTGACGTTCACGGCGGCGCAGGATCCTCCCCCGGATCCGTCCTGTAAAGAGGACGAGAATCCAATGGCGGCGGCACCCGCGGCAGGATAAAAAAGGGGTCCCGAGAAGCTCGAAAACCGGGTCCCCCACAGGGTCCAACCGCATGGCTGAAGCAACCGCTCCCTCGCTCATCCCCGTCGCCATCGAAGACGAGATGCGGCAGGCGTATCTCGACTACTCGATGTCCGTGATCGTCGGGCGCGCGCTCCCCGACGTGCGCGACGGCTTGAAGCCCGTCCACCGCCGCATCCTGTACGCGATGTTCGAGCAGGGCATGCTGCACAACCGGCGCTACTCGAAGTGCGCCGGCACGGTGGGCGAGGTGCTCAAGAAGTACCATCCGCACGGCGACGCATCCGTCTACGACGCGCTGGTCCGGCTCGCGCAGGAATGGAACCTGCGCGCGCTCCTGGTCGACGGGCAGGGGAACTTCGGCTCCATCGACGGCGACAGCGCCGCGGCCTACCGGTACACGGAGGCGCGCCTCACCAAGCTGGCCGAGGCGATGCTCGCGGACATCGACAAGGAGACCGTCGACTTCGTCCCCAACTTCGACGACTCCACCACCGAGCCGACCGTCCTGCCCACGCGCTTTCCGAACCTCCTGGTCAACGGGTCGGCGGGCATCGCGGTGGGGATGGCGACCAACGTTCCGCCCCACAACCTGGGCGAGGTGATCGAGAGCTGCGTCCACCTCATCGAGCACCCCGAGGCGCCGCTGCGCGACCTGCTCGACCCCAAGCTGGGCGGCACGCTGCCCGGCGGCATCCAGGGGCCCGACCTGCCGACCGGCGGGATCATCATGGGCGTGGCGCCGATCCGCGCGCTCTACGAGACCGGCCGCGGCATCCTGCGCATGCGCGCCAAGGTGGAGGTCGAGACGGACAAGAAGACCGGCCGCGACACCATCGTGGTGACCGAGGTGCCGTACCAGGTCAACAAGGCGCGCGCCATCCAGGGCATCGCCGAGCTGGTCAAGGAGAAGAAGCTCGAGGGGATCAGCGACCTGCGCGACGAATCCAGCCGCGAGGGCATCCGCGCGGTGGTCGAGACCAAGCGGGACGCGGTCACCGGAGTGGTGCTGAACAACCTCTACCAGCACAGCGCGCTCTTCCAGGACAGCTTCGGCGCCACCATGCTGGCCATCGACCGCGGGCAGCCGCGCACGCTGGGCGTGAAGCCCCTGCTCGAGCGCTTCATCGCGCACCGGCGCGACGTGGTCACCCGGCGGACGCGCTACGACCGGCGCAAGGCGCGCGAGCGCGAGCACATCCTGCTCGGCTATAAGATCGCGCTCGACCACATCGACGAGATCATCGCGGTGATCAAGGCGAGCGCCAACCGCGAGGTGGCCTCCACGCAGCTGCAGGCGCTCTACGGACTCTCGGAGATCCAGGCCAAGGCGATCCTGGAGATGCAGCTCCAGCGGCTCACCGGCCTGGAGAAGCAGAAGATCCTCGACGAGCTGGGCGAGGTGCAGAAGCTGATCACGCGCCTGGAAGCGATCCTGAGCAGCGAGGAGCTGCTGCTCACCGTGATCAAGGACGAGCTGCGCGAGGTGAAGCGGGATTTCGCCGACGCGCGACGGACCGAGATCGTCGGCGAGGCCAGCGACCTGTCCGACGAGGACCTCATCGCCGACGAGGACATGGTCGTCACGGTGAGCCACACCGGCTACGTGAAGCGCAACCCGGTCTCGCTCTACCGGGCGCAGAAGCGAGGCGGCAAGGGCAAGACCGGCGCCATGACCTCGGACGACGACTTCATCGAGCAGATCTTCGTCGCCTCGACCCACGCCTACCTGCTGCTGTTCACCAACAAGGGACGCGTGTTCTGGCTCAAGGTGCACGAGCTGCCGCAGGCGGGGCGCGCCGCGCGGGGCAAGGCGATCATCAACCTGGTGCCGCTCGGGCCGGAGGAGAAGCTCGCCGCGCTCTTGCCGGTGAAGGAGCTGCCGAGGAAGCTCGCCGCAGAGGCGGACGAGGCGGAGGGCGAGGAGGCCGCCGAGGCGGAGGCGCCCGGGGCGGAGGAGGCCGAGCACCCCGGGAGCGCCCAGGACGAGGCGCGCGCGGCGGCCGAGGACGCGATCGCGGTCAGCAAGGGGCCCTACATCGTGTTCGTCACCCGCAACGGGCTGATCAAGCGCACCGCGCTGTCCGCCTTCTCGCGCCCGCGGCCCAGCGGCCTCAAGGCGCTCTCCATCGAGGAGAACGACTCGCTCGTCAGCGTGATGCACGCGCGGGGGACCGAGGACGTGGTCATCGGCACCGCGAACGGGATGGCCATCCGCTTCGAGCAGAAGGAAGCGCGCGCGATGGGTCGCACGGCGTACGGCGTGAAGGGGATCACGCTCGAGGACGGCGATCACGTGGTGGGGGCCGAGCTGGTCCACTCCGGGTCGACGTTGCTCACCGTCACCGAGAACGGGTACGGGAAGCGCACCACCATCGACGAGTACCGGCGCACGCACCGCGGCGGCAAGGGCATCATCGACATCAAGACCACCGAGCGGAACGGCAAGGTGGTCGCGATGCTGCAGGTCACCGACGCGGACGAGGTGATGATCATCACCAACAAGGGGATGATCATCCGCACGCGGGTTGCCGAGGTTTCGCTGATCGGCCGCAACACCCAGGGCGTGCGGCTCATCGGTCTCCAGCAGGAGGGCGAGAAGGTCGTCGGAGCGACGCGCGCTCCCGAGGAGCGCGAGGCGGATGCGGCCGCGGAGGTCGCCGCCGAGCAAGCCGCCGCGGGACACGAGGACGACGACGGCAGCCCCCCGGAAGGCTCCGACGAGACCTGACGGATTGTCGCACACGGCACTACAAGCACGCCGATCCTGCGTGGAGGCGCACCTTTCATTCGTTGCGGGGTCCCTCTGAAACTGGTAGCGATTCTCTTGATGCCGCGAGGATCGATCGCGTTGGGAATCAGCGCCGCCCTGCTGCTGTGTGCCTGCGGCAAGAGCCCGGCGGCCAAGCTCGAGCAGGCGCGCGACCTCGCGCTCGCCGGGCACCACAATGCGGCGCTGATCGAGGCGCGCGCGGTCCTCTTCCAGCTCGGCGACGACCGCGGCGACGGGGCCGACGACGTCCGCCGCGGCGCCCTCAAGCTCGCCGGCGACCTCTGCGCCTTGCACCTCGACAAGCCGCGCTGCGCCGCGCAGGAATACCGGCAGCTGGTGAAGCGGTACCCCACCGCGCCGGAGTCGTTCGAGGCGCGCGAGCGGCTCGGCGACCTCGACCTGCGGCTCGGCGACTTGCGCGGTGCGCTCGAGGCGTGGCGCGACCAGGTCGCCGCCGCCCCCGACCGCCCCGGGGCCGACGTCGCGCAGCTCAAGATCGCGCGGGCGCAGAGCGACCGTGGCGACTACCCGGAGGCGCGCGCGGCCGCCGCGGAGCTGCAGAAGCGCTGGCCCGATTCGAAGCTGGCTCCGGCGGCAGCGCTCCTCGCCGCCTCCACCTTCCATCTCTCCGGACGGCACGCCGACGGGGTCGCCGCCTACCGCGGCGTGAGCCAGCAATACCCGGGCACCCGGGAAGACGCCGAGGCCCGCTTCGAGATGGGCAACTGCCTGGTGGAGATGGGCGACGACGCCCACGCTGTGCAGGCCTTCACCCAGGCCCTGCGCACGCACGACTCGCCCGACGTGGTCCAGTTCGCGCTCGAGCGGGCGCAGCGGCGCCTCGACATGACCAAGCCCGTGGATCCGCGGAACCTCTCCGCCGTCTTCGACCGCGGCCTCGCCCGCAACGGGCGGGCTTCGACCCATTGATTCGCTCCAGTTGACCGCTCTGCCAGCGACGCGACGCTCTTCGATCCGGCGCCTTCGGCGCCTCTACAAGGGGGGAGCTCGCTCCCCCCTCGACCCCCCAACAGATCACGGTCAACCGAACCCAGCGTGGGGTTAGCTGCCGCCGATCCCTCTTCCTGCGGACGTGCTACTCCTTCCCGCGCCATGAAGACCGCAAAATCGCAGAAGGAGCTCGCGCGCGCCCGGGGGCTGTTCCCCGGCGGGGTCAACAGCCCCGTCCGCGCCTTCCGCGCCGTGGGCGGCGAGCCGCTCTTCATCGCGCGCGGCGAGGGCGCGCACCTCGTCGACGTGGACGGCAACCACCTGGTCGACTACGTGCTGAGCTGGGGCCCGCTGCTCGGCGGGCACGCGCACCCCGAGATCGTCCGGGCGGTGGCGGACGCGGCGGCGCACGGGACCAGCTTCGGAGCGCCCAGCCCGCGCGAATCGGACCTGGCGGAGAAGGTGCGCGCCCTGGTGCCCTCGATGAAGAAGATGCGCTTCGTCTCCTCGGGGACCGAGGCGACCTCGGCCGCCCTGCGCGTCGCGCGCGGATTCACCGGGCGCGAGCGGGTGGTGAAGTTCGAGGGGTGCTACCACGGCGCCGCGGACAGCCTGCTCGTCCGCGCCGGCAGCGGGGTCGAGACGCTGGGGCTGCCCGATTCGCCCGGAGTGCCGGCGGCGGTGGCGAAGCTCACGACCGTCCTGCCGTTCAACGACGTCGAGGCGGTGCGCGGGTTCTTCCGTTCCCCGCAGGGCCGGGAGACGGCCTGCGCGATCGTGGAGCCGGTGGTCGGCAACATGGGCGTGCTCCTGCCCAGGGCGGGCTTCCTGGAGACCTTGCGCGAGGAGACCCGCGCCGCCGGGGCGCTGCTCGTCTTCGACGAGGTGATGACCGGCTTTCGGGTGGCGCGCGGCGGGGCGCAGCAGCGATACGGCATCGAGCCGGACCTCACCTGCCTGGGCAAGGTGATCGGCGGCGGCTTGCCGGTCGGCGCCTATGGAGGGCGCGAGGACGTGCTGGCGCAGGTGGCGCCGGACGGGCCCATCTACCAGGCCGGGACGCTCTCCGGGAACCCGGTCGCGATGGCGGCCGGCTGCGCGATGCTGGACCTGGTCCGGCAGCGCGGCTTCACCGAGCAGATCGAGAAGCGCGCCGAGGAGCTGTGCGGCCAGCTCCGCGAGGCGTGCGCGGCGGCGAAGGTGCCCGCGCAGGTCAACCAGGCGGGCTCGATGTGGACGTTGTTCTTCGCCCCCTCCGAGGTGTTCGATTACCCGAGCGCGAAGCGGTCCGACGTGAAGCGGTTCGCGGCCGTCCACCGGGCGCTCCTCGAGCGCGGGATCTACCTGCCGCCGAGCCAGTTCGAGGCCGCGTTCCTCTGCAGCGAGCACGGCGGCGAGGAGATCGATCAGACGGTGACGGCGCTCCGCGACGCGCTGCGCGCCGCCTGACCCGGCGCCGCTTACGTCACGGGCCCGCTGGCCGGCGGCGCCTGCCCGACCCGGCCGCCCACCAGATGATCGCGAGCACGATGATCGCGACGATGATCCACCAGACCCACGCGCTTCCGCCGCTCGCGGCCGCGTCGCCCGCGCGGGCGCCGGTGCCCGCGGGGGCATTGCCCGGAGAACCGGGCGAACCCTGGCCGGCTTGCGCCAGCGCCAGTGCTGGAGCCCACAGGAGCATGGAGAGGAAGGAGAGAATCGAACGCACCATGACGACCTCCTTGTGGAGGAAGTCTCGGCACGACCAGGCGCGGTGTGAATCGGAGACGGGCGTTAGCCGGCCAGGTCGGCGACCGTCAGCAACAGCGCGGCGGCCCAGGTTGCGAGCAGCATGGCCCTGGCGAACTTGGGGCGCACCGGGGCGACCGGCGGAGCGCCGCGCAGCATCCGCGAGACGCCCAGGAGCGAGACGCCGACCGCGGCGAGGAACACCAGCAGGCCGGTGCCGGAGAAGCGCACCCGCCCGGCGAACAGGCGCGCAGGCAGGTCGAGCGTCAGGTAGGCAGCCACCGCGTACAGGAGCGGCAGCCCGAGCATCAGCAAGAGGTCCGCCGCCGTGGCGACCAGGTCGGCGACCGCCGCGCCGGTCTTGCGCGTGACCGTCGCGACGAGGCGGACCACTTCGAGACGCAGCGTCCGTCGCTGCGCGGCGCGGGAGGAGGCGAGCAAGGACCCGGACGGCCGGAGCATGGGCCTCAGGATACCACCGCGGCCCAAGGAAAAATCCCGAGAGGTTCCCGTTCATTGACGGCCCGAACTGGGCCATGCTATCAGGCCGTGCCATTTTGCGGGCAGGCGGCGAATTGCTTCCGAAGCGGCCCAGCGAGGGTGGGGAAGAGGACGCCGCCGCTTCGTACCGGCGGGCGGCGCCGTACCTCGCAGCGAGCTGGCAGCTGATCGGGTCGGTGGGGCTGTGGACGGTGGTGGGCTGGTTCGCGGACAGCAAGCTGCACACCACGCCCTGGCTCCTGGTGTCGGGAGCGGTGGTCGGGATGGGGCTGGGGTTCTACCTGTTCTTCAAGTCCCTGCTGGCGATCGGAAGGAAGAAGTGACGCAGGCCGCAGCCTCCGCCCCGACCCGCCCGGCCCTCCTGCCGTACGCGCTCGCCTCAGCGGCGCTGTGCGGGCTGGGCCTCGCGGCGTCGTCGCAGACCGGCCAGCCGCGCGCCGCTCTCTTCGGCGCGGCCGCCGCGACCGCGTCGGCGCTCTGCGCGCTCCCGGCCCTGGCGCTCGGCGCGCCACACGGCACCAACGGCATCCTGGCCGGGTTCGTGGCGGGCTTCTTCGCGCGCATGGTGGCGGTCGCGGCCGGCCTGATCCTGTCCGGCGCGCGCGGCGGCGCCGCGTTCGCGTACGCCTCGTCCTTCTTCGTCCTCTACGCGCTCACGCAGGCGGTAGAAGTCGCCTACGTGTGGGGCTCGTCGCGCAGGCGGCGGGCCGGAGCCTGAACGATGCCCATCGCGCTCGCCGTAGCCCTCCTCCTCGCGCAAGCCGCGCACCCGGCCGAGCCCCCGCGGGGCGAGGTGCAGGAGCAGAAGCCCCTCCCGGTGCCCGAGAGCGAGAAGCCGCGCGCCACCGGGCACGGCGTGACGCTGGGCAAGCAGGAAGCCGCGCCCGGCGCCCACGAGGCGCGCCAGCACGGCGAGGGGGAAGGAAAGCCTGGCGAGGCGCACGAAGAGGGCGGCGTCGCCGAACACATCTTCCACCACGTCGCCGACGAGGTGTGGGTCCCGCTCGGCTTCTGGATCGGCGCGCACCACATCGACCTCTCCGTCACCAAGCACGTCATCAACATGTGGATCGCCGCGGGCATCCTGCTGCTGGTGCTCGCCGCGGCGGTGCGGCGGCGGGCCATCGTCCCCAAGGGCGGCTACAACCTGCTCGAGATGTTCGTGGTGTTCGTGCGCGACGAGATCGCCGAGAAGAACATCGGGCATAACGCCGCGCAGTACACGCCCTATCTGTGCAGCGCGTTCTTCTTCATCCTCTTCATGAACCTCACCGGGCTCCTCCCCATCCCGTCCATCGCCGGGAAGTTCCCCGGCATCTCCACCGCCACCGGCAACCTGGGCGTCACCATGGTGCTGGCGCTGTTCACCTTCGTGATCACGCAGATCGCCGGGATGCGCGCGCAGGGCGCACTGGGCTACTGGATGCATCTGGTCCCGGCGGGAGTGCCGAAGTGGCTCTTCCCCATCATGGTGCCGGTGGAGGTCCTGGGGCTCTTCACCAAGCCTTTCGCCCTCACCGTCCGCCTCTTCGCCAACATGGTCGCGGGGCACATCGTCATCTTCTTCCTCATCGCGCTGACGGTGCTCATCTCCCCGCTGGTCGCTCCGGTGTCGGTCGCCTTCGCGCTCGGCATCTACCTGCTGGAGCTCTTCGTCGCGCTCGTCCAAGCCTATATCTTCACGATGCTTTCCGCCGTGTTCATCGGCATGACGCAGCACGCGCACTGAAGCAAGCGCAGCACGCGGGCAGGGCCTTCGGCGGCCTCGGGTCCATACCCCGCGACAATCCGCCTCTCCCGGCCGCCCGGGCAGCGAGGCATCGAAAGAAGCAGGAGGAGTCACGTGAACCAGTTCTCTCTCGGATACCTGGCTGCAGGGCTCGGCGTCGGGCTGGCGATGCTCGGCGCCGGATACGGCATCGGCAAGGTGGGCGCGGCGGCGATGGAAGGCACCGCGCGCCAGCCGTCCGCGGGTGGAGACATCCGCACCACGATGATCATCGCGGCGGCGCTCATCGAAGGCGTCACCCTGTTCGCCGAGGTGGTCTGCATCATCCTGGCCGGCACCAAGGCCTGAAACGAGGCGGCCGGGCCGGGAGCTTTTCGAGTAAGCTCCCGGCCTCCGTCGGAGGTCCAAGATGCTGGTCGCCGCAGGTCTCACCGACATCAACGTGGCGCTGGTCGTCTGGACCACGGTCACCTTCGCGCTCCTGATCGTCGTGCTGGGCAAGTTCGCCTGGGGCCCGATCCTGCAGATGATCGAGACGCGCGAGAAGACCATCGCCGACGCGCTCGAGTCCGCCAAGCGCGAGCGCGCCGAGGCGGAGAAGGCGGCGGTGGAGATGCGCGCGGCCCTGGAAAAGGCCCGGGCCGAGGCGGCCGAGATGGTGCGCAAGAACCAGCAGGAAGTGGCCGCCGCCAAGGCGGAGCTGATCGAGCACGCGCGCAAGGAGTCGGAAGAGCTGCTCAAGCAGGCGCGCGCCACCATCGAGGAGGAGCGGCGCGCGGCGGTGGCCGAGTTGCGCTCGCAGGTCGTCGACCTGGCCATCGAGGCCGCGGGCAGGCTGCTCGCCACGCAGATGGACGAGAAGAAGCAGCGGCAGCTCATCGAGGAGTATCTGGAGAAGCTGCCCAAGGAAGCGCGCGTCTAGCCCAGAGCGCATCCCATCAGGTCGCGCTGCGGGCGGACGAGTCCAACTTCCGCCCGTACGTCGTTGGTGGACGGGCCGCGGGGATACCTGGCCGCGCGCGACGTCCGGGAAGACGAGGATCGCGCCGCCGAGGGCTGGTCGCCAACAACCTCGACTTCTCCGACCTGAAACCCAGCACCTCGACGCAGTTCCTCTTCTACGTGTTCCTCGCCTCGGCGTACGAGTTCTAGCCGGGTCAGCTCTCCTTGATCTGCTCGGCCAGGTAGTTCTGCTCGCCGACCTGCCCGATCAGCTCCCGCTGGGCCTCGAGCCAGTTCACGTGCTCCTCTTCGTCGACGAGCATGTGCTCGAGGATCTCGCGGCTGCCGCTGTCCCCCTTGGCGCGGCACAGCTCGATCCCTTCGTTGATCCGCTTCACGGCCTCGTACTCGACCTGGAGGTCGAGCTGGAACTGCTCGGGCACCGTCTGTCCGACGTTGACCTTCCCCAGCTTCTGGAGATTGGGCAGGCCTTCGAGGAAGAGGATGCGCGCGACCAGTTCGTCGGCGTGCTTCATCTCATCGAGAGATTCCTCGCGGATCTTCTTCCACAGCCGCTGGTAGCCCCAGTTCTCGCACATCCGGGCATGGACCCAGTACTGGTTGACCGCGGTCAGCTCGGCGGTGAGCACGTCGTTGAGCAGCGCGATGACCTGCGAGTCGCCCTTCATGGCGGGGCCCCCTGGGGAGGACGCCGGCCGGGAGCGGCCGGAACGGTCAGTGGGGCGCGGAGGCTAGCGCGCCGGCGCCGGACCGGCAATCGGAGGCGCCGCGCATGGGGCAGGCCGCGCACGAGTCCTCGATCCGCGCCTCGATCGCGTCGCGGCAGGCGCCGCAGTCGGTGCCCGCGCCGCAGCAGGCGCCCACCGCGTCGACGCTGAGCGCGCCCGCGCGCACGGCGGCGTCGATCTCGCGGTCGGTGACTGCCCGGCAGACGCAGAGGACCATGGAGGCTCAGGTGATATTGAGACTGATTCTCAACATCAACGGTAGAGTACCAGCGCCGCGCGCCGGGAGCAAGGGGCGCCCTGCGGTGGAGCGCCGCGGGGCGTGACGAACCCATGACAATGGAGGCGCACATCCTGCGCCAATGCGAGCGCTCCTGGTTCATCCCCGAACACCCCCGACCTACTGGGGTTTCCAGCACAGCCTGCCGATCGCGGGCAAGGCTGCTTCCCTGCCCCCTTTGGGTCTGTTGAGCCTGGCCCCGCTGCTCCCCGCCGGCTGGGAATTGCGGGTGGTGGACGAGAACACCGAGCCGCTGCGCGACGAGGATCTCCGCTGGGCGGACGTGGTGCTCTTGACCGGGATGATCATCCACGCTCCGGCCATGCGCGAGGTCCTTGCGCGTGCCCGGCGCCTGCGCAAGCGCACGGTGGTGGGCGGACCGGCGGTGAACACCGACCCGGGGCTGTTCCCGGAGGCCGACCACCTGTTCCGCGGCGAGGCCGAGGGGCGCACCGACGGCCTGGTGCGCGCGCTCCAGGCGCCCGGCGAGAAGGCCCCGCGCGTGCTGTCGCCGGAGACGGAGGAGCGCCCGTCGATGGAGATCGTCCCGCGGCCGCGATTCGACCTCGTCGATCACAAGCGCTACGCCTCGATGAGCGTGCAGTACTCCCGCGGCTGCCCCTTCCAGTGCGAGTTCTGCGACATCATCGAGGTCTTCGGCCGCAAGCCCCGCACCAAGACGCCCGCGCAGGTCACCGCCGAGCTGGATGCGCTGCGCGCCACCGGCTATCGGGGCAGCGTCTTCTTCGTCGACGACAACTTCATCGGGAACCGGGTGGCGGTGGCCGGGATGCTGCCGCACGTCAAGCGGTGGCAGGAGCAGCACGGGTTCCCCTTCGAGTTCTACACCGAGGCGAGCGTCGATCTCGCCACCAAGCCCGAGCTGATCGACTCGATGGTGGACACGGGCTTCACCTCCGTCTTCCTGGGGATCGAGTCTCCTTCGCCCGAGTCGCTCAAGGAGACGCACAAGTTCCAGAACCTGCGGCTCGATCCCGCCGAGGCGGTGCGCCGCATCACCCGCGCGGGGCTCCAGGTCTTCGCCGGATTCATCGTCGGGTTCGACAACGACGGGCCGGAGATCTTCGCGCTGCAGCGCGACTTCATCTCCTCGGTCCCGGTGCCGGTGGCGATGATCGGCGTGCTCACCGCGCTGCCCGGGACTCAGCTCACCCGGCGCCTGGAGAAGGAAGGACGGCTCCGCATCGTGACCACCGGCGACCAGTTCGACCGGCCGAACTTCCGGACCACGATGGAGGAGAAGACGCTCCTGGCCGGATACGCCGACCTCCTCGGGCAGCTGTACCAGCCCGACTCGTTCTACAAGCGCTGCGAGCTCCTCATCGATACGGTCGGCCGCCCCAAGGCGCCGCTGCACTGGCGGCCGGGCGGGATCCGCGTGCTCCTACGCACCCTCTGGATCATCGGGGTGCGCTCCCCCCGGCGCCGCGAGTTCTGGCGGCTGGTCGTGCGCACCCTGCGCCGCGCTCCGCACGCCTTCCCCCGGGCCATCGAGTTGGCCATCCAGGGCGAGCACCTGATCCGGTACACGCGCGAGGACGTGCTCCCGCGGCTCGGGCGCGCGCTGCAGGCGGTCCGCGCGGAGCCGCCGGCGGGTGCCTCGCCGCTGCGCGCGCAGGCGGCTGCCGCTCAGCCCTTGTAGAGCGCCTCGTACTGCTCGGCGGCGCGGTCCCAGGAATGGTCGCGCGCCATCGCGCGCTGCATGGCGGCGCGCCAGGCGGGCCGGTCGCCCCACAGCGCCAGCGCCCGATCCACCGCCGCCAGCAGCCCCTCGAGGTCCTCGTTGTCGAAGCGGAAGCCCCACCCGTCGGGGCCCTCGCGGATGGAGTCGTTGAGCCCGCCGACCGCGTGCACGACCGGGAGCGTCCCGTAGCGCAGCGAGTAGAGCTGGTTCAGCCCGCACGGCTCGAACCGGCTGGGCATCAGGAAGACGTCCGCGCCTCCCTCGATGCGGTGGGCGAGCGCGTCGTCGAACCGGATCTGCACCGAGACGCGGGTCGGATGGCGCTCGGCGAGCGCGCGGAACTCCTGCTCCAGGATCGAGTCGCCCATCCCGAGCAGCACGAACTGCACGTTGCGCTCCAGCATCCGCGGCAGCGCCTGGGCCAACAGGTCGTACCCCTTCTGGTGCGCGAGCCGCCCGATGGCGGCGGTCAAGAGGGCGCGCTCGTCCACGTCGAGGCCCAGCTCCCGCTGCAGCGCCGCCTTGTCGGCCGCCTTTCCGGACGGATCCTGCGCCGAGTACCGCTGCGGGAGCGCCGGATCCACCTCGGGGCTCCAGCGCGAGTAGTCGACCCCGTTCATGATCCCGAAGAGGTCCTGCTGCCGGTGCCGCAACAGGCCCTCCAGGCCGGCGCCCGTCTCCGGGCTCTGGACGATCTCCCGCGCGTAGGTGGGGCTGACCGTCGTCAGCTTGTCGGCGAACACCAGCCCCGCCTTCATGAGATTGAGCTGCCCGTAGAACTCGAGCGCGTCGGGGTGGAACAGATCGCCGGGCAGGGCAAGGTCGCTCATCGCGTCGCGCGGGAACACGCCCTGGTACGCAAGGTTGTGAATGGTGAACACGCTGCGCGCCTTGAACGGCGCGGGCCGCCCCGACCAGCCGCGCTTCAGGATCAGCGGGGTGAGCGCGGCCTGCCAGTCGTGCGCGTGCACGCCGTCGGGCCGGAAGTTGATCTGCTTGGCGGCCTCCAGCGCCCCGGCGCAGAGCAGCGCGAACCGCTTGTGGTTGTCGCGGTAGTCCTTGCCGGACTCGCCGTACAGCTCCTTGCGGTCGTACCAGGGGTTCTGCAGGAGGATGTACCGCAGCCGCTCCGCCGGCGCGGCCACGTGCACCGAGGCGGAGGCGTTCAGGTGCGGGAACTGCACCTCGACGCGGCGTCCGGTGTCGCGGATGTTCGCCGCCGACGCGTCGATCGCGCCGTAGCGCGGCAGCACCACCAGCACGTCGTGCCCGCGCGCGGCCAGCGCCCGCGGCAGCGCGCCGATCACGTCCCCCAGCCCGCCCGTCTTGATGAAGGGCGCCGCCTCGGACGCGACGAACAGGATCTTCACTCTACGCCTCCATCTGGCGGAGGAAGGCGGCGGCCTCCTCCGGCGGGGTGGGGTTGATGAAGAAGCCGCTGCCCCACTCGAATCCCGCCGTCAGCGCGAGGACAGGCCTCACCTCCAGGTGCCAGTGATACCAGTCGGAGGGCGGTTCGCGCAGCGGCAGCGTGTGGAGATAGAAACTGTAGGCCGGCTTGTCCAGCGCAAGGTCGAGCTTGCGGAGGGAGAGGCGCAGGGCCTCGGCCAGGCCGCGCACCTCCTGGGCCGTGCTCTGCTCGTAGACGGACCGGTGCTCGCGGGGGAGGACGAGCAGCTCGAAGGGAGCGCGGGAGGCCCAGGGGGAGAGCGCCACGAAGCCGTCGGTCTCCAGCACCACGCGCGAGCGCTCCCTCGCTTCCTGGGCGAGGATGTCGCAGAAGACGCAGCGCTCCTTCTCCTCGAAGTGCTTGCGCGCGCCCGACAGCTCCTGCTGCAGCTCCCCGGGGACCAGCGGGAGCGCCACGATCTGGGAATGGGGGTGGCTGAGCGTGGCGCCCGAGGCCGCTCCGCTGTTCTTGAAGAAGAGCACGCTGCGCAGGCGCACGTCGCGCGACAGGTCGAGCATGCGCTCCTGCGCCGCCCGCAGCACCTGCTCCACCTGCTCCGGGCTCTGCTGCGGCAGCTGGCGGGCGTGCTCGGGGGTCTCGATGATCACCTCGTGCGCGCCGACGCCCCCCATCACGTCGTACATCCCCAGGCCGGCGCGCACCATGCGCTCCTCGGTGCGCAGGGCCGGGAACCGGTTGGGCACCACCCGCAGCGACCAGCCCGGACCGTTGGGGGGACCGCCCTTGTCGCGGTGGACGAGCAGCTCCGGCGGAGTCATCGCCTCGTGCCCGGGGCAGAAGGGGCAGCCCGCGGGATCGTCCCGTTCGGGCGGCATGCGCACCAGCGCGTTCGGCCGGTCGGCGCGCTCCGGTGCGACGATCACCCAGCGGCCCACCACGGGGTCCCTGCGCAGCTCCGGCATGGCCGCGCACCATAACATTCCCGGGACAAGGAGCCTGAATCGACCACTCTGCCCACGGTGGGACGCTCTTCGATCCGGCGCCTTCGGCGCCTCTACAAGGGGGGAGCTCGCTCCCCCCTCGACCCCCCAACAGATCACTGTCGTATGGATCGGGCGCTCAGGTCAGATGCGCCAGTTGGCGAGCTCGAACTTGCGATCGGGGACGGTCAGCGCGATCTCGCCGTAGCGCGGCAGACGGTCCACCTCCACCTCGTCGCGCAAGATCCGCAGCGTCAGCGCGATCCGCTCGCCCGGCTTCAGGCCCAGCGCCTCGCGGGAGAGCGCCAGCTCCACCAGGACACCGGTCCGCCCCGACCCACACCGCGCGCCCCGTTCGTCGGTCGCAGGCGTCTCCGCTCCGCCGGGGACCAGCCGCATCCGCACCGTCTTCTCGCCGGCGCCGCCGGGCCTGGCGAGGAGCACGCGCAGCTCGCCGGTGAGATCCGCGCCCTTCGCCGGATCCAGGCGCAAGTAGAGGTGCGTCCTGGAGAACCCGAACCACACCTGGGTGAACGCACCCTGGCCGCGGAACATCGATCCGCCGCTGGTGGTGCCCGGCCGGTAGTAACCGGCGCCGGCCCACTCGAAGTACCCCTTGGCGTACCCGTCGATGGCCGGCTCGATGAGCCGCGAGGGCTGGACGACCACCGCGGCAGCCTGGGCGGCGTCCTTGTGCGGCGCGATGATGGGGCGACCGAGCCGTTCGGGCGGCGGCAGGCCGAGGGCGCGCCAGGCTTGCGCGACGCGGCGGCGGAAGAGCGCGTCGAACTCGGGCGCGTTCTCGGTGGTGAAGTCGTCGCCGTACCACCAGAACCAGTCGCTGCCTTCGGCGACAAAGAGGTGCCCCCGCGCTTCCTCGAGCTGCTGCCGCGGCAGCTCGCCCTTCTCCTCCGCCTCGGCGAGCGCCGCGCGCGCCTCGCCGAGCAGCGTCCAGGCGGCGTTGTCCTCCGGGTGCCCGATCCAGATGCGGAAGTTCGAATCGATCCAGCTCCCCGAGTGGAGGAGAGCGATGCGGGTCCGCGCCGGACGCTCGCGCAGCTCGTCGCGCGGCAGCACGGTGCGGACCTCGCCGCCGGACAGCCCCTGGTAGAGCGCCTCGAGGAACCCCTCCCCCGAGCTGGGGTAGTGCTCCCAGGGGTTCTCCCCGTCGAGCGCGAGCGTGACCAGCGCCTCCGGCTCGGTGTCGGCGATGCGGGAGATCAGGTCCTGCGCCGCCTCGCGCGGGTCGCTCTTCGCATACCGGAAGCCGATCCGGTCGGACAGCTCGCGGTCGCGGAACAGCACGGTGACGGCGTGGTCGGCCCCCGCGAGATACGGGTGGTAATGGGCCGGGTAGCCGTCGGGCAACGCGGACCCCAGCTCCAGCTCGCTGCGCTCCAGGATGCCCTGGTCGGTCGCGCACCAGCGCACGCCGCAGGCGGCGAGAAGGTCGATCACCTCGGGCGAGACCGAGCCTTCCGAGGGCCACATCCCGTGCGGAGCCTGGCCGAACTCCACCCGCGCGCGCTCGATCCCGCGCAGGACCTGCTCGCGCGCGTCCTGCGGATAGGAGAACCGCGGCGGCAGCGAGGCGGCCGGCATCGCGCGCCGGGCCGAGTCGCTGTCGACGATCAGCGGCAGGATGGGATGGTAGAAGGGCGAGCAGGTGATCTCCACCTGCCCGCGCTCGGCCAGCGCGCGCCAGCGGGGCACGATGCGGGACGCGATCCGCCTCTGGGCATCGACGGCCGCGATCTTCTCTTCCTCGGTGTACCCGCGTTCCTTGGCGACCAGCTCGGAGATGCGCGGCTCCTCGCGGCGGGCGGTGAAGCCCATCCAGGCGAGCACGAACTGGACCTGCAGGTCGCGGAGCTCCTGCGCGGTGAAGGCGGCCTGCCGCTCGAGCAGGTCGATCTGCCGCAGGTCGGTGCCGCGCTTGTCGAGCAGCTCCGAGTAACGCGCCACCGGCCGCACCCAGACGTTCCAGTCGGCGGAGAAGCCTTCGCGCAGGACGTGGGCGCGCTCCTCCGGCGTGAGCGCCTCGGCCGGCTTGCGCGCGAGCTGCTCGTCCGCGTCCTGCGTCCCGGCCACGTACGCCTCGAGCTGCGAGAGGAGCGACGGCGCCCAGTTCGCCACCGCCTTGACTTGTGGATGGCGCTCCAGCGCGGCGGCCATGTCGGTATAAGCGCGCGAGGCGTGCTGCCGGACCCAGGGCAGGATGGGCTGGCCTGTCTGCGGATCTCGGTACTCGGGTTGGTGCAGGTGCCAGAGGAAGACGGCGCGGACGGACATTTCACCTCGTCAGTCGGAGAGCCGCATTCCCTTCGGCACCACCACGATGCCTTGCGGGCTCACGAAGAACCGCTTGCGATCCTCTTCCGGATCGTAGCCGATCCGCAGGCCCTGCGGGATGTCCACGTTCTTGTCGATGATCGCGCGCCGGATCTGCGCGTGCCGGCCCACGTTCACGCCCTCGAACAGGATGCTCTCGTCCACGTCGGCGAAGGAGTTGACGCGCACGAGCGGGGAGAGGACCGACCGGTTCACGCGCCCGCCGGAGAGGATGCAGCCCTCGGAGATCACCGAGTCGGTGGCGGTCCCGACGCGCTTCTCGGCCACGTTGGCGAAGACGAACTTGGCCGGCGCGCCGGTGTGGTTGGGGGCGGTGAGGAGGGGCCATTGCTCGTTGTAGAGGGACAACGCGGGGTCCACGTCGCACAGGCCCATGTTGGCTTCGTAATACGTGTCCAGGTCGCCGACGTCGCGCCAGTAGCCGACCTCCCTGGGGCCCTGTCCAGGCACCTCGTTCTGGGCGAAGTCGTACACCGAGACGCGCGACTTCTTGAACATCTCGCTGATGATCGACTTCCCGAAGTCGTGGGCCGAGTCCTTCCCGGCGTCGCGCACGATCTCGCGCACCAGGGCCTCGGTGGTGAACAGGTAGTTGCCCATCGAGGCGAGGACCTTGGTCGGGTCGCCCAGCATCGGCTTGGGGTTCTTGGGCTTCTCCTGGAAGTCGATCATGCGGCCGGAGTCGTCGGCGGTGATGACGCCGAAGGACGACGCCTCCTCGATGGGCACCGGGATGGCGGCGACCGTGCAGTCGGCTTTCTGCCGGACGTGGAAGTCGAGCATCTGCCGCACGTCCATGCGGTAGATGTGGTCGGCGCCGAAGACGAACACGTAGTCGGGCTCCTCGTCGGTGACGAGGTTCAGGTTCTGGTAGATGGCGTCGGCCGACCCGCGGTACCACTCGGGCCCGGTGCGCTGCTGCGCGGGCACCGCCTCGACGAACTGGCCGAGCATGGAGCTCAGGCGCCAGCCCCGGGAGATGTGCGTGTTCAGCGAGTCGGACTTGTACTGCGTGAGCACCTTCATCCGCAGGACGCCCGAGTTGGCGAAGTTGGAGAGGACGAAATCGATGATCCGGTACCGCCCGCCGAACGGCACGGCGGGCTTGGCGCGTTCGTGCGTGAGCGGGGCCAGCCTGCGGCCTTCGCCGCCGGCCAGGATCATGGCGAGCGTCTTGGCGGACATGTCGCGACGCTAGACCCGGGCGCGGCCCGCTGCAACAGCCGGCGAAGCTTCTAGCCGCGCGCGGTCCGGGCGGCGGCGCGCGCGGGGACGGCCGCCGCGCGCTGTCCTTCCTGCGGCAGCTCGGCGCCCTTGCCGAACCGCTCGATCACCTCGCCGATCTCCTGCTGCGCCCGCCGGACGAGCTGCGCGCGGTCGTGGAAGGTGAGGAACGCGCTCTTGAACCCCGCCACCAGCACGTTGCGCACGTCGGCCACCGTCAGGTTGAACTGCCGCGCCAGGACGGTCAGCTCCTTGCTGACGGTCGTGTTCGTGATGAGCCGGTTGTCGGTGTTCACCGTCACTCGAAGGCCGAAGTCCAGATAGAACTTGAAGGGGTGGGCCGCCATGTCGGCCACCGCGCCCGTCTGCACGTTCGAGGACGGGCAGCACTCGATCGGGATGCGGTGGTCGTTGACGTAGTTGAGCAGGTCGCCGTCCTCGCGCAGCCGGACGCCGTGGCCGATGCGGTGCGCGCCGCAGTAGTGCAGCGCCTGGGCGATGGAGGGCGGCCCGTACGCCTCTCCGGCGTGGACCGTGCAGTTCACGTTGTTGTTGAGGATGAGCTGGAAGGCTTCCTGGTGGTCCTTGGCCGGGTTCCCATGCTCCGCGCCGGCCAGGTCGAACCCGAGCACGCCCTTGTTCTTGTAGGCGACCGACAGCTCGGCGAGGCGGAGCGACGTCTCCGGGCTCATGTTGCGGATGCCGCACACCAGCACGCCGGCGATGATGCCGGTCTCGCGCTCGGCCTTGCGCAGCCCTTCGAGGACCGCCTCCACCACCACGGTGGGCTTGAGGCCTTTCTGCAAGTGGAGCACCGGGGAGTAGCGCACCTCCAGCAGGCGCACGTTCTCGGCGGCGGCGTCCATCGCCAGCTCGTACGCGGTGCGATAGAGCGAGGCCTCGGTCTGCAGCACGCTCAGGGTGATCTCGAATCCCTTGAGGTACTCTTCCAGGCTGCCGTGCCGCTGTCCGATCTTCATCGCCCGGGCGAGGCCCTCCTCCGTGTCGGCCCGCAGCCGCAGGGACCCGTCGAGGTGGCAGTGCAGGTCGGTCTTGGGGAGCGCATGGAGCAGCGCGTCGGTGACCGGCACGTCGGGCGTCATGGATGGGATCTAGCCGATCCGGGGGCGCAGATCACGAATCCTCGCCGGCCGTGTGGTAGCGTGTGCGCATGAGCACGATCGGCGTGCTGCTGGTCCGCTGGCTGACCCACGCCATCGTGGTGATGGGGGCGGTGGCGCTGGTCTCGCCGAAGAACCCGCGCAACATGCTGCCGCGCGCCCTGTTCGTCACTTTCCTGGTCGCGCTGGTGGTGACGCCCTTCGCCTTCTTCTGGTTCCTCGTCATCCCCGGGATCATCGCCCTGGTCTGCTGGATCCTGGTGTTCGTGATCGCCTACGACATCAGCGTGGGCCAGGCGATCGCGGTGGGCATCGTGCAGGCGGCGATCGGTTTTCTGGTCGACCTGTTCCTCATCCACGGCCGGCTGGGCTGAGCGGCCCTTCGTAGGGTCCTTTGGCCCTTGCGCATTTTCCGGAGCGCTTGCGCCGAAGTCGGGTCGCCGCTAGCGTGCGCTCGACTTTTCTCTTCCGTCGCGAGGGGACACGGGCCGATGCTGACGCTGACGCTGAACACACCGCGGGAAGTCCACCTTCTTCGCAGCCTCCTGCAGAGCCGCATCGACCAGCTCGACAAGGAGGCGGACGGCGAGTCCACCGCCGCGGCCGCGCTGCACCGGCGGCAGGCGCAGGAGCTGCGCGAGATGCTCTCGCGCGTGCAGCTGGATGGGCCCGCGAGCGCCGGCGTCAACTGAGGGCGCCTCAAGCCTTCTCGACGAAGCGGGCCAGCACCTTCTTGAGACCGACCCCGGGAGGGAACCGGACCGTCAGCTTGAGGTTTGGCCCCTGGCCGTCGGTGTCCTCCACCGTGCCGACGCCGAAGCTGGGATGGCGCACGCGCGCGCCCGGGCCGAGGCCCTCCATGCCCGGCGCGGCCTGCTTGGGCGGCGGCCGCGAGAGCGTGTCGGTGCGGGATTCTCGCGCCCGGTTGCGCGCCGGCATCGGCGCGTCGGGCACGCGCTGGCCGAACGGACGCGGCTCCTCTCCCCAGCGCGGGCGCTGGTCGAACTCGTAGTCGTAGACCACGTCGCCCTCGCGCTTTCCGCCCCAGCCCCGCTCCCACTTGCCGCCCTGCTGCGGACGGGGCTCCGCCGCCGCGAGCGCGCCCAGGCCGGAGGCGAGCTCCTCCGGGATCTCGCGCACGAACCGCGACGGCGGATTGAAGCGCAGCTCGCCGAACAGCGACCGGCACCGGGAGAGCGTGAGCGTCAGCTTCTTCCGCGCGCGCGTCATGCCGACGTAGCAGAGGCGCCGCTCCTCGGCCATCTCGTCGGCGTCCTCCTCACCCGACCCGCCGGCGCCTTGCCCGAGCGAGCGCGCGTGCGGGAACACGCGCTCCTCCAGCCCGGTGAGCCACACCGCATCGAACTCGAGCCCCTTGGCGGCGTGCAGGGTCATCAGCGAGACCCTCTCCCCTCCTTCCGCCGCATCCGCATCCCCCACCAGCGCGAGCTGCTCGAGGAACCCGATCAGCGGCGTATCCGGCGTGCCTTCGTCCAGCTCCGGCGAAGCCGCCGCCAGCGCCGCGGAGACGTCGGGCCGATCCCCGGGCTCCTCCTCGTCCGTCGGACTCCCCAGCGCCCCAGGTGCGAGAGCTCGCCCGGAGGTCGAGCGCAAAGTCGCTGTCGGTGTCGGTGTCGCAGTCGCTGTCGTAGTCGTAGTCGCAGTCGCAGTCGCAGTCGCAGTCGGACTCGCAGCCCTCGCCTCCGCCCACCGCGCATCGAACTCCCTTGCCGCCCCCACCAGCTCGTACAGGTTCTCCAGCCTGTCCTCCCCTTCCTCCCCTTCCAGCCTCAGCCTGTCCTCGTATCCCGTCTCGCTCATCACCAGCTCGATCGCGTCCGCCGCGCCCGGAGCGCCCCGGACCGCCTCGCCGATCCGACGGAGCAGGTCCCGGAACGGCAGGAGCTTGGTCCGCGCCGAGGGCGCGAGCTCGGGATCGCGCTCCATCGACTCGATCGCCTCCCACAGCGAGAGCCCGGTGCGCCCGGCCGAATCGCGCAGCCGCTCGATGGTCGTGTCGCCGATGCCCCGCGGCGGGGTGTTGACGATGCGCAAGAGGTCCACGTCGGAGCGCGGGTTGACGCACAGCCGCAGGTAGGCGGCGACGTCCTTGATCTCGGCCCGGTCGTAGAAGGAGCGCCCGCGCACCACCCGGTACGGCACGCGGCGCGCCCGCAGCCCGTCCTCGAGAGCGCGCGACTGCGCGTTGGCCCGGTAGAAGACGGCCATCTCGCTGTAGGAGGTGCCGCGGGCGTTCTCGGCGTAGAGCTCCTGCGCGACCCGCTGCGCCTCGTCGCGCTCGTCCTCCGCGAGCAGCACGCGCAGCTTGTCCCCTTCTCCGGCCGCGGTCCACAGCTTCTTCTCGGCGCGCCGCGGGTTCTTCTCGATCACCGCGTGCGCCGCGGCCAGGATGCGGCCCGTCGAGCGGTAGTTCTGCTCCAGCTTGACCACCCGCGTGCCGGGGAAGTGGCGCGGGAAATCGAGGATGTTGTCCACCTCGGCCCCGCGCCACCGGTAGATCGACTGGTCATCGTCGCCGACCACGCACAGGTTGCCGTGCTCCTCGGCGAGCATGCGCAGGAGCTGGTACTGCGCCGGGTTGGTGTCCTGGAACTCGTCCACCAGGACGTGGCGGAAGCGGGAGGCGTAGCGCTGCGCGACGTCGGGATGCTCCCGGAACAGTTGGATCACTCGGACGATCAGGTCGCCGAAGTCGACCGCGCTGGCGGCCTGCAGGGCGCGTTGGTAGCGCTCGTAGACCCTCTGCGAGACCCGGCCGGGCACGTCGTAGTCGGCGGGCTTCACCTCGCCCGGCAACAGGCCGGCGTTCTTCCAGCGATCGATGCGCGCGGCGTGCTGCCGGGCGGTGCCCACGTCCACTCCCAGCTCCTGGCACGAGCGCTTCACCTCCGCGAGTTGGTCCGCGTCGTCGTAGATGGCGAACGCCCGATTGAGCCCGAGCGCCTCGGCCTCGCGCCGCAGGATGCGCGCACCCGCGGCGTGGAAGGTGGCCACCCAGAGCCGCTCCGCGTCGGGGCCGACCAGCTTCGCCACGCGCTCCTTCAGCTCGCCCGCCGCCTTGTTGGTGAAGGTGACCGCGAGGATCTCCGCCGGGCGGGCCTTCCGCTCGAACAACAGATGCGCGATGCGGTGGGTCAAGACGCGCGTCTTGCCGCTGCCGGCGCCTGCCAGGATGAGGAGCGGCCCGCCCTCGTGCCGGACGGCGGCGAGCTGCTCCGGGTTGAGCACCTTGGCGAGGGGGTCCACGGCGTGCGTGTAACACCAAAGGCACCCTGCTGACGCGCGCATTCGCGCCCGCCCTGCCCGCCGGCCGGTGCTAAGTTGCGCCGCCGTGGAGACCGCCCCCGCACCCGTGCGCCTCGTCCCGCTCGGCGGCCTGGGCGAGGTGGGCATGAACTGCCTCGCGGTCGAGACCCCCGAGTCGCGCGTGGTGGTGGACTGCGGCGTGCTCTTCCCCGGCGGCGCGGCCGCGCTCGGCGTCGAGATCATCACGCCCGACTTCGCGCACCTGCGCACGCCGGGACCGCCGGTGGCGGCGGTGTTGCTCACCCACGCCCACGAGGACCACGTCGGCGCGTTGCCGTACCTCTTGCGCGAGCACCCGGACGCCTCGGTGTGCGGCACCCGCTACACACTCGCCGTGGTGAAGGAGAAGCTCGCCGAGCACGGCATCTCGCCGCGGTTCGTCGAGATGTCCCCGCGCGCCGTGACCCGCGTCGGCGGTCTGGAGGTCGAGCCGCTCCAGGTGACCCATTCCATTCCTGACGCGGTCGGCTACGCGCTGCGGACGCCGGCGGGGGTGGTGGTGCACACCGGGGATTTCAAGGTGGACTGGTCGCCCCCCGATGGGCGCCTGCTCGACGTGCGCCGCTTCGCGGAGCTGGGAGAGGAGGGCGTCGCCTGCCTGCTCAGCGATTCGACGAATGCGGAGCGGGAGGGGACCAGCGTCTCGGAGAGCCAGGTGGCCGAGGCGATGGCGCGCATCTTCGGCGCGCCGTACGCGCGCGGGCGCATCGTGGTGGCGACGTTCGGCTCCAACATCCACCGCGTGCAGAGCGTGGTGCGAGCCGCGCTCCAGCACGGCCGCAAGGTGTGCCTGCTGGGGCGCTCGATGCAGCAGAACGTCCGCCTGGCGCTGGAGATGGGCTACCTGCGATGTCCTCCCGAGCTGTTCGTCGATCCGGAGGCCGCCGACCACTTCGCGCCGCGCGAGCTGGCTGTGGTCTGCACCGGGGCACAAGGAGAGCCGCACAGCGCGCTCAGCCGCCTCGCGCTCGGCGAGCACCCCACGGTCAAGCTGGAGAAGAGCGACCTGGTCATCTTGTCGTCGCGCAGCATTCCCGGCAACGAGCGGGACGTCGCCAACCTCATCGACCACCTCGTCCGGCGCGGGTGCCGCGTGCTCTCCACGATGGGGGACGGCGGCGAGCTCATCCACACCACCGGCCATGCCTGCCAGGGCGAGCAGCGGATGATGATCGACCTGGTGCGCCCGCGCTCTTTCGTGCCCGTCCACGGAGAGTTCCGCATGCTCGCCGCGCACGCGCGCACCGCGGAAGCGGCCGGGGTCGACCCGCGCGGCTGCCTGGTCGCCGAGGACGGCGACGTCATCGAGCTGCGCGCGGGGCAGCCCGCGGCCGTGGTGCCCGGCGGCGCCGCGGCCGGGCGCATCTACCTGGACTCGCGCGGCGCGTTCGCGGACGTGGGCGAGGTGGTGCTCCGCGACCGCAAGCTCCTGGCCGACAGCGGCATGCTGGTCTGCCTGTGCGTGCTGGACCGCAAGTCGGGCGCCCTGCTGCGCGATCCGGAGCTCCTGGGCCGCGGCGTTGCCGGGTTGGACGAGACGCGGCTCGCGCAGGCGCGCTCCGCCGCCCTGGCCGCGCTGGAGGAGCTGCTCCCGGCCCAGCGCACCGACCACGCCTCGGTCGAGGAAGCGTTGCGCCGCGCGGTGCGATCGGTGTTCAAGAAGGGATTCGAAAAGCGGCCCATGGTGCTGCCCGTCGTCCTGGAGATGTGAGGAGGGAGCCATGCCGTCCTTCGACATCGTCAACAAGGTGAACGAGCAGGAGGTCGACAACGCGTTCCAGCAGGCGCGCAAGGAGATCGAGCAGCGCTACGACTTCAAGGGCACGGACACCCACGTCGAGAAGAAGGAGAAGGAGAAGGGCATCCAGATCCGCAGCTCGACCGAGCAGCGCCTGGAGGCCGCGCGCGAGGTCCTGGTGCAGAAGCTCGCCAAGCGCGGCATCAGCCTGCGGGGCGTCAAGTACGGGCCGGTCGAGCAGAGCGGCAAGACCGTGCAGCAGCTGCTCACCTTCGCCCAGGGCATCGAGTCCGAGAAAGCCAAGGCGATCGTGAAGCTGATCAAGGACTCCAAGCTCAAGGTGCAGGGCGCCATCCAGGGCGAGAGCGTGCGCGTCTCCGGCAAGTCGCGGGACGACCTGCAGCAGGTCATCCAGCTCGTCCGCGGCAAGCAGGACGAGCTGGGGGTGGACACCCAGTTCGAGAACTTCCGCGACTGACGGGTCGGGCGCGGACCGGCCGGACTGGACCGCCGCCTCGGAACGGTTATAGAAGCACCCCCTTTCCCGAAGGAACCCGTTCGTGCAGAAAACGGTCCTCTCCGCTCGGCCCACGCTGTACTTGCTGTCGCTCGGCTGCCCGAAGAACAGGGTGGACAGCGAGGTCATGCTCGGCACGCTCCTCGAGCAGGGATACGAGCTGGTCCAGGACCCGCAGCAGGCGGAGGTCGTGCTGATCAATTCCTGCGCCTTCATCGGCGAGGCGAAGCAGGAGTCGATCGACGCCATTTTCGAGCACGCCCGGTACAAGGAGACGGGCCGGTGCAAGGCGCTGGTGGTCGCCGGCTGCCTGACCCAGCGGTATGCGGACGTGCTGCAGCAGGAGATGCCGGAGGTCGACTATTTCGTCGGCACTTCGGCCTACCCGCGCATCGCGGAGATCATCCGGGGCGAGCGCGACCGCGCCGTCATTCCCGATCCGGACTACATCGCCGACGCGCGCACGCCCCGTCGCAATTCGATGCCGCGCTGGACCGCGTACGTGAAGATCAGCGAGGGCTGCGACAACCAGTGCAGCTTCTGCATCATCCCCACGCTGCGCGGCGCGCAGCGCAGCCGTCCCATCGCCGACATCGTCGAGGAAGCGCACCGGCTGGTCCAGCAGGGCGCCGTGGAGCTGAACCTCGTCGCCCAGGACCTCACCGCGTACGGCCACGACCTCCCCGGCCGGCCCAGGCTGCACCACCTGCTCCAGGCGCTCCGGGAAGTGCCGGCGCGCTGGATCCGGCTGCACTACGCCTACCCCCGCGACTTCCCCGACGAGTTGATCGACGCGCTCGCCGAGCAGCCCAACCTCGCGCGCTACCTCGACATGCCCCTGCAGCACATCGCCGATCCCGTGCTGCGGCGGATGAAGCGGGGCCGCGACTCGGCCTGGGTGCGGAGGCTGGTGCGCAAGCTGCGCGACCGGGTGCCCGGGCTCACCTTCCGCACCAGCTTCATCGTCGGCTTCCCCGGCGAGACCGAGGAGCAGTTCCAGGAGCTTTGCGATTTCGTCGAGGAGATGCGCTTCGAGCGCGTCGGGGTCTTCCAGTTCTCTCGCGAGGAAGGCACCGCGTCCAACGACCTGGGCGGCCAGCTCCCCGCCCGGACCAAGGCCGCGCGGCAGAAGAAGCTCCTCGGAATCCAGAGGAAGATCAGCAAGATGCATCAGCAGGCCCTGGTGGGGCGCACGCTGGAGGTGCTGGTCGAAGGCGTCAGCGAGGAGACGGACCTCCTGCTCGAGGGCCGCTGGATGGGCCAGGCGCCGGAGATCGACGGCAAGGTGTACGTGAACCGGGGCCAGGCCGCGCCCGGCCAGATCGTCCCGGTGCTCGTCGAGCAGGCGGGAGACTACGACCTGGTGGGCGGGATCGCGGGAGCG
>WNFD01000590.1_pt1 | contig 55613 bp, 55 predicted proteins | sample 5400491 | NCBI WGS metagenome assembly WNFD01 (sample SAMN13153343, study PRJNA577476) | soil metagenome | isolation source: 120 cm saprolite under Douglas fir tree site 2 hole 2 replicate 2 | place: USA:California | collected 2015-04-18 | reverse complement strand
ATGGAGGACATCTACTGGATCACCCTCTTCTACACGCGCCTCGCCATGCTCGCGGTGGTGGGCCTGGGGTTTCTCTGGGCGCGGATGGAGCACGGGCAGCTGCTGCTGGTCGAGATGGGGCTGCTGTCGTTCATCGCGGTGGCCCAGTGCGGTCCCGCCATCCTGCTCGGCCTCTACTGGCGGCGCGGCAACCGCCGGGGCGCCTTCGCGGGCATCTCGGCCGGCTTCTTCGTGTGGTTCTACACCCTGATCATTCCCGCGCTCGGTCAAGAGGGCGTCTTCGGCCCGTCCTTCCTGGCCGACGGCCCGCTCGGCCTGGGCCTGCTGCGGCCCACCGCCTTCCTGGGCCTGGAAGGCCTCGACACCATCAGCCACGGGGTCTTCTGGTCGCTCTTCTTCAACGTGGGGCTCTTCGTGATGGTGTCGCTGCTCACCGAGCAGGACGCGGACGACCGGGCGCAGGCCGCCGCCTTCGTGGGGGTGGCCGGCGAGGACAAGCCGGCCCCCGGCTCGCCCGCCATTCTCTCCGCGCCCGAGATCGAGCGGCTGGTGCACCACTACGTGGGCGACGAGGACGCGGAGGCCATCGTGCGCGAGCTGTTCGGGAGCAAGGCGCCCGCCGACCTGTCGGTGCCGGAGCTCCTCGAGATGCGCATCCGATTCGAGCGGCTGCTGGCCGCCTCGCTGGGCGCCGCCGCCGCGCGCATGATCGTCGAGGACCACTTCACCATCTCGAAGGAGGAGGCCCAGCAGCTCGTCACCTCCTTCCAGCGGATGCAGGAGTCCCTCCGAGTCACCGAGGAAGAGGTCAAGCGCGGGGAGCGCCTGCTCGCCTCCGTGGTGGAGAGCGTCGACGACTGCATCTTCACCGCGGACACCACCGGGCGGCTCGTCACCATGAACCCGGCCGGGCGGCGGCTCCTCGGCTACGAGGCGTGGGAGGTGAGCCGGCTACGCTATCCGGACCTCCTGGCCGGCGAGGAGCGCGGGAGCGCCGCCCCCATCGTGGGAGCGCTCGAGGCGGGCCGGGGCTGGGGCGGGCAGGTGATGGGCCGGACCGCGCAGGGTCGCGCGTTCCCGGCCCACGTGGCGATGACGTCGCTGTTCGACGACCGCGGGCACCGGATGGGCACGGTGGGCGTGCTGCGCGACCTGACCGAGCAGGTGGAGACGCAGCGGCGGCTCATCCACCGCGAGAAGCTGGCCTCGCTCGGGGAGATGGCGGCGGGGGTGGCCCACGAGATCCGCAATCCGCTCGGCGGCATCAAGATGGCCACCAACCTCCTCTCCTCTCCGGAGGTGGACGGCAGCCCGCTCTCCCAGGAGATGACCCGCTCCATCCTCTCCGGCATCGTGGAGATCGAGACCATCATCAACAGCCTGCTGGACTGGACGCGCGACGCGCGGCTCGAGCGCGGCGACTACGACCTCCACCACATCCTCGACCCGGTGGTGGAGGCGGTGGCCGCCGAAGGGCGTGGCCGCGGCGTGCGGGTGGGCTACGGGCGTCTCGAGCGCGAGGTCACCGCGGCGGTGGACGGTCAGAAGCTCCGCCAGGTCTTCACCAACGTGATGAAGAACGCGCTGGAGGCCATCGAGCCGCGCCGGCAGACCGGACGGGTCACCGTCGACCTCTTCGTCGAGGGTGAGCGGGCGGTGGTGGAGGTCGCCGACGACGGGGTGGGCATCTCCCCCGAGGATCGCGACCGGATCTTCCTGCCCTTCTTCACCACCAAGCCGTCGGGCACCGGTCTCGGCATGTCGATCGTCAAGAAGATCGTGGATCTCCACGGCGGAGACATCGCGATCGAGAGCGCGCCGGGCCGCGGCACGCGCGTCCGCATCTCACTGCCGGCGGTGCCCGCGTCCCAGCCGCTGGCCGGAGGCACATCATGAAGCGACGGCTCCTGCTGGTCGAGGACGACGAGGTCTTTCTGCGTCCGCTGCTCCGCACCCTGGAGCTGAAGGGGTACGAGGTGCTGCCGGTCCAGAGCGGGGAGGAAGCGCTCGAGGCGGTCAAGGCGGAGGACGTGGACCTGGTGCTCACCGATCGCCGCCTGCCCGGCATGGACGGGGTCGAGCTGGTCCGGCAGATCAAGGCTGACCATCCCGATCTGGCGGTGGTGGTCATGACCGCCTACGGGACGATCGAATCCGCGGTGGAGGCGATGCGCCTCGGGGCCGAGGACTACCTGGTGAAGCCGTTCGAGGCCGCCGAGCTGCTCCTGGTCATCCGGCACGCGATCGAATTCCAGGAGCTGAAGTCGGCGAACCGGCGGACGATCCGGCGCAACCAGGAGCGGTTCACGTTCAGCAACATCGTGGCCGCCAGTGCCGGGATGCAGGCGGTGTTCGACCTGCTCCGCTCGGTGGTGGACCTGGACACGACCGTGCTCATCTACGGGGAGACCGGCACCGGCAAGGAGCTGCTGGCCCGCTCGATCCATTTCTCGGGGGCCCGGCGCGAGCGGCCCTTCGTCGCGGTCAACTGCGCGGCCATCCCGCAGGAGCTCTTCGAGTCCGAGCTGTTCGGCTCGCGGCGCGGAGCCTTCACCGGGGCCACCGAGCACCGGCGGGGACACTTCCAGATGGCCAACAGCGGCACCCTCCTGCTCGACGAGATCGGGGAGATGCCGCTCCATCTGCAGAGCAAGCTTCTGCGGGCCATCGAGGAGAAGAAGGTCACCTCGGTCGGGGCCGACCGGCCGGTCGACATCGACGTGCGCTTCATCGCGACCACCAACAAGGACCTCCAGGCCGAGGTCGAGCGTGGCACGTTCCGCCGCGACCTCTTCTATCGGCTCTCGGTGATGCCGGTCCGCGTGCCCGCCCTACGCGAACGGCCCGAGGACATTCCGCTACTCGCCCAGCACTTCGTGGAGCAGGCCGGGCGCCGCCTGAAGAAAGCGGTGCGCGGGATCTCGCCGGGGAGCCTGAGCGCGCTGACGCACTATCCGTGGCCGGGCAACGTGCGGGAGCTCGAGAACGTCATCGAGCGCGCGGCCATCGTGGCCGCGGGCGACACCCTCGCGGACGTGGAGCGGTTTCTGGCCCCCACCGGGGCGCCCGCCCCGGTGGACCTCTCGCTGCCCTTCCGGGACGCCAAGGCCCGGGTGGTGGAGGACTTCGAGCGCGCCTACATCGAGGGATTGCTCAAGAGTCACGGCGGCAAGCTCACCATCGCGGCCAAGCACGCCGATATGGACCCGAAGAACTTCTCGGACAAGATGCAGCGCTATGGCCTGCGCCGCGCCACGCCGCCGGAGGCCCCGCCCGCCTAGAAGAACAGGAGCGTGATCGCGACGAAGAGCGGGATCAGCACCGCGCCGCTGTAGATCGTGTAGCCGAGGAAGCTCGGCATGCGCACCCCGGCCGCCTCCGCGATGGCCTTCACCATGAAGTTGGGCGCGTTGCCGATGTAGGTGTTGGCGCCCATCGCGACCGCGCCCACGCTGATCGCGGCCAGGACCGCGTGGGGCACGCCGACCACCTCCCCGGGCAGGCCGAGTCCCTGGCCCAGGGCGAGGAACGCGAGATAGGTGGGCGCGTTGTCGAGCAACGACGAGAGGCCGCCGACCGCCCAGAAGAACTGCCACGGCTCGCGGACACCCAGCTCGCCACCGCGAGCGTGGAGCAGCTCGAGCGCGGGGATCATGGTGAGGAAGATGCCGAGGAAGAGTACCGCCACTTCCACCATCGGGTGCGCGGTGAACTGGTTGGCCCGGCGGATCTGCCGGGGCGTCCGCCAGAGGGAGATACCGGCCAGGCCCAGGATGGCGATCTCGCGCCCGGGCGCCTGCAGGAGGGCCACCGCGGCGACCACGCCGGCCAGCCAGACGCAGTTGAGGCCGCCGCGGATGCGCAGGGGCTCGATCCGTGTGTGATCGCGTCGGAGCGCCGCACCGGATTCGCGGCGGTGCTGGATCGTGTCCCAGACGAAGTAGACGACGAGGAGGATCAGGGTCATGGTCAGCCAGGGCCGCCACAGCCGCAGGGTCCAGGTGAACGGCACGCCGGCCAGATAGCCGAGGAAGAGCGGCGGGTCGCCGAGCGGCGTGAGCATGCCGCCGATGTTGGAGACCAGGAAGATGAAGAAGACCACGGTGTGGGTCACGTGCTCGCGCTCCCGGTTCGTCTGCAGGAGGGCGCGGACGATCACCATGGAGGCCCCGGTGGTGCCGATGAGGGAGGCGAGGGCGGCGCCCGCGGCCAGGAAGGCGCAGTTGACCAGCGGGGTGGCCTCGAGGTCGCCCCGGAGCAGGATCCCGCCCGCGACCACGTAGAGGCCGGCCAGCAGCACGATGAACGACACGTAGTCGCCCGCGGTGTGCGCGAGGACGCGCGGCTCCCGGGCCAGGTAGAGGAGCAGCACCGGCAGGCCGAGACCGACCGACAGCAGCAGCTTGTTCCGGTTCGGCTCCCACCAGTGCGGCAGCGCGAGGGGCAGGAGAGCGATGGCGAGCAGCATCGCGACGAAGGGCAGCACGGAATAGAGCGGGAGGGGGGTCGGCACGCGGTGAGCTTACTCCCTTGAAGTTCACCGACGGATGGTTTAGAAGTGGGGCGGCGCGCCGAAGCGCCGATCTCACCCCACGACGAGGATCCCCATGGCCAGCGAGACCAAAGGCAGCAGCGCCGTCGAAGCCCTTCTGAAGGAAAAGCGGAAGTTCGCTCCGCCGAAGGAGTTCGTCAAGCGCGCCATCGCCAACCGTGCCGCGATCTATTCGGAGGCCGCGAAGAACCCGGCCCGCTTCTGGGAGCGCTTCGCGCGCGAGCTGGACTGGTTCAAGCCCTGGAAGACGACGCTGCAGTGGAAGGCGCCCAACGCCAAGTGGTTCATCGGGGGCAAGCTCAACGTATCCTACAACTGCCTCGACCGCCACGTGGCCACCTCTCGTAAGACCAAGGCCGCCATCATCTGGGAAGGCGAGCCGGGCGACACGCGGGTGCTGACCTACTGGGATCTCCACCGCGAGGTGAATCGCTTCGCGGCGGCCTTGAAGGGGCGCGGGGTCAAGAAGGGCGACCGGGTCACCATCTACATGCCGATGGTGCCCGAGCTGCCCATCGCGATGCTGGCCTGCGCGCGTATCGGGGCGCCCCACAGCGTGGTCTTCGGCGGCTTCGCGCCGGAGGCCCTGCGCGACCGCATCCACGACGCGGAGTCCCGCATCGTGATCACCGCCGACGGCGGCTTCCGGCGCGGGGGCACGGTCGCGCTCAAGAAGAACGTCGACGAGGCGCTGCGCGAGTGCCCGGACGTCCACACCGTGGTCGTGCTCAAGCGGACCCGCCAGGAGATCCACATGCAGGGCGGCCGCGATATCTGGTGGGACGACTTCGTCAAGGATGCCCCCGCCTACTGCGCGCCCGAGAAGATGGACGCCGAGGACATGCTGTACCTGCTCTACACCTCGGGCTCCACCGGCAAGCCCAAGGGCATCGTGCACACCACCGGCGGGTACCTGACCGGGGTCTACGCGACCACCAAGTGGGTTTTCGATCTGCGCGACACCGACGTCTACTGGTGCACCGCCGACATCGGCTGGGTCACCGGCCACTCCTATGTCGTCTACGGGCCGCTCGCCAACGGCACCACCACCGTGATGTACGAGGGCACGCCCGACCATCCGGACAAGGATCGTTTCTGGCGCATCGTGGAGAAGTACGGGGTGACCATTTGCTACACCGCGCCCACCGCCATCCGCACCTTCATGCGCTGGGGCGAGGAGTACCCGAAGCGCTGCGATCTGTCGAGCCTGCGGCTGCTCGGCTCGGTCGGGGAGCCGATCAACCCCGAGGCCTGGGTCTGGTACTGGAAGGTGATCGGCGGGGGTCGCTGCCCGGTCGTCGATACCTGGTGGCAGACCGAGACCGGCCACATCTTGATCACCCCGCTGCCCGGGATCACCACGCTGAAGCCGGGGTCCGCCACACGGCCCTTCCCCGGCATCGAGGCCGATGTCGTCAACGACAAGGGGGAGCCCGCCAAGGCCGGCTACCTGGTGCTCAAGAAACCCTGGCCGGGCATGCTCCGGGGCATCTACCGCGACCCTCAGCGGTTCGTCGCGCAGTACTGGAGCAAGTACCCGGGCATCTACTTCACCGGGGACGGCGCCAAGATCGACGAAGAGGGCTACTTCTGGCTGCTGGGCCGCGTCGACGACGTCATGAACATCTCCGGCCACCGGGTCTCGACCATGGAGGTAGAGTCCGCGCTGGTGGACCATCCCCACGTGGCCGAGGCCGCGGTGATCGGGCGGCCGCACGAGATCAAGGGACAGGCCATCGCGGCCTTCGTGACGATCAAGGACGGGACGAAGCCCAGCAAGGAGCTGGTAGAGGAGCTCAAGGCGCACGTGACCAAGAAGATCGGAGCCCTGGCGCGTCCCGACGACCTGATCTTCGCCTCGGACCTGCCCAAGACCCGCTCGGGCAAGATCATGCGCCGCCTGCTGCGCGACATCGCCGAGGGCAAGGCCCTGGGAGACACCACCACGCTGGCCGACCCGGCGGTCGTCGCCATGCTCAAGGAGAAGTACGGCGAGGAGGAGTAGGGGCTGCCCCCCTCGTCCTGGTTTGGCGCGTCAGGGTGTCTCTGCCAAGAACCTTGGCTTTGTTGCCAGAGAGGGTCCGCCCGGTCCCGTGATGAGGTGCTGTGGAATCAATAGTTTACGCGTCTAGTCTCCATGGCACCTTTCATGCGTATCGACGCTCGATGCACTAGCGATGTGTGTCCTTTGTTTGAGGCCGCCTATCAGCAAGCGTGACGGGAATCGTAGGCGAGTCAGCGACAGGCCCCGGTCCGCTCGGGGCGGAGTTGTACGCACGAGTTCCGAACGTCGAGATAGACCAACCTCAGCAAAGGGGGAACACTATGGCCGGTAAAAACCAAGTCCCCAGGGACTTCCGCCGGGTGGTGGTGGCTGCAGCGGTGGGAAACATCATCGAATGGTACGATTTCTACATCTTCGGTAGCTTGGCCTCGATCCTGTCGGTGAAGTTCTTCGACAAGACCCACGCAGTGGCGGCGCTACTGAGCACGATTGCCCTGTTCACTGCCGGCTTCCTGATTCGTCCCCTGGGCGCCTTCTTGTTCGGATGGCTGGGGGACCGGGTGGGGCGCAAATATACGTTCATCGTGACGCTGACCGGGATGGGCCTGGCGACCGCCGCCATCGGTCTGATACCGACCTTCGCCTCCATTGGTCTTGCCGCGGCGTTCATTCTGTTCGGCCTGAGAATGATCCAGGGGCTGTGCCTGGGCGGGGAATACGGTGGCGCGATCACCTACGTTGCCGAGCACGTCTCGGACGAGCGGCGGGGATACTACACCGGCTGGCTGCAGACGTCGCCGACGCTGGGCATCGTGGTGTCCCTCGGGGTCATCGTGGGCACGCGGACCTATCTAGGCGAGGCCGCCTTCAACGAATGGGGCTGGCGGATTCCGTTCCTCATCTCGTTCCTCCTGGTGATGATGGCCATCTACATCCGGCTGCAGCTGGGAGAGACCCCGATCTTCCAGGAGATGAAGGCTAAGGGCGGAATGGTGAGAAACCCGTGGAGAGAGGCGTTCCTGAGCGCCAACATCAAGTACATCCTGGTCGCCATCGTGGTGCTGATCGGCCAGGGTGTCGTGTGGTACAGCGGTCAATTCTGGGCCCTCTACTTCCTGCAGACGGTGAAGAAGCTCGACGTGCTCACCTCCAGCTACCTTGTCGGGGCGGCTTTGCTCATCGCCTCGCCGACGCTGATTCTCTTCGGATGGCTTTCCGACATCATCGGCCGGAAGCCGGTCATTCTGGGGGGAATGTTCCTGGCATCCGTGACGTACTATCCACTCTACGCGTGGCTGGGTCAGGTCACCAATCCCGGCGCCGTCAACTATCCGGTCGCCATCTTCATCATCTTCATCCTGGTGTCCTACGTGGGCATGGTGTACGGCCCGGTCGGCGCGTTTCTGGCTGAGTACTTCCCAAGCCGGATTCGGTACACGTCTGTCTCCGTGCCCTACCATATCGGCAACGGCTGGGGCGGAGGCCTGGTGCCATTCATCACCTCTGCCGCGTTCCTGTCCACCGGCAGTGTCGGCAATGCCCTGATCTACCCCATCGTGGTGCCGGCGGTGTGCTTCATCATCTGCCTGTTCATCATGCCTGAAACGCGGCACATCAGTATTTGGGAGCCCGAGAAGGCCCAAGCTGTTCGCTCGTAGTTCAGCTACTTCCGGGCGGGGCCGTCGTCCTGGCCCCGCCCTGGAAGCCCACCCGATCGTGGCGGCCATCATGACCTGCCGACACGAACCGTGCCACGAACCGGATCGGGTCAGTGGCCACACCAACCCATAATTGACACACGTAGTGCCGAATTTTCCCAGCTGCCCATAGGGCAATCTGCCCAGCACCACCGCATCACGATCGTAGATCGCTACGAATATTGGCCCTTTTGAGCCGTCTCTGTCCTAAGGCGTCCGGGCACAGGCCTTGCAGCAGGGGACGCCCAGCCGGGCGGTCCGGGTCGACTCGATCCGGGGCCCAGGAGGGAGACAGTGACGATGGACGAGATCAAGAAGCGCCTTGAGAGAGAGCTCAGCCACACGGTGCAGCGGATCCGGCACATGGGTGGCGTGATGACCTTCGAAGAGCTCGGGGGCGGCCGAGGTGATTCGCCGCTCGCCGACGAGGTAGACGTGATCCGGGTCAACGAGGACCGGGAGATGAGCTTCGCCACGCGGAGCCTGCTCGTGGACCGCGCCAACAAGCTGGCCGAGGCGCTGGAGCGCCTGCGGGGCGGGGAGTACGGGGTATGCGAGGAGTGCGGCGAGGCCATCGCGCCCGCCCGGCTCCGCGCCATGCCCGAGGTGACGACCTGCGTGCGGTGCCAGGACCGGCTCGAGCGCATGGTGCCGCGCCTGGAGACGGTGGCCGCCGCGACGGACACCGACGAGTCCGAGGACGAGTAACCCTGAACCTCCCTACCGACCGAGCCGGGCGCGCAGCACGCCCGGCCGGTCGGTGATGATGCCGCTCACGCCCCACCCGACGAGCCGGTCCACATGGGCCGGCTCGTTGACCGTCCAGACGTAGCAGTCTCGCCCCGCTCCCCGGATCGCGCCGACCAGTGCCTCGGAACACATTCCGATCGCCGGGCAGACCGCGCCCGGGGGATCGGGCCGCAGCAGGGCCGGGTCGAGCGGGTCCTGCGCAACCAGGGTCCCGACCCGGATCTCCGGGTTCAGGCTCCGGACCGTGGCGAGTACGGCGGGATCGAACGACTGCACCAGCACCCGGTCGATGACGTCGTAGATCTCGATGGTCGAGACCACGCGCTCTTCCAGCCCGGGATAGAGCGCGGAGCCGCCCTTCATCTCCAGCCAGAAACGGGTGCGGTCCCGGAAGCGCTCGAAGACCTCCTGGAGCGTCTGGACCCGCTGGCCCTCGAACCGGCGGTCCCACCAGCCCCCGGCGTCCAGGCGCTTGAGCTCCCGGACGCGCAGCGCGCTCACCGGCCCGGCCCCGTCGGAGGTGCGCTCGAGCGTGAAGTCGCGGATCACCACGGGGTGCTCGTCGGCCGAGAGATGGACGTCCAGGTCGAGGCCGTCGGCTCCCTGCTCGAGCGCCAGCTCGAAGGCCGCGATCGTGTTCTCCGGGGCGTCGGCGGCCGCGCCCCGATGCGCGATGAGGACGGGCCGGGTCGCGGGGGGCATTGGCGTGCTCAGGCGTCGCGTGGCACTATCGGGCCGTGCGCACGCCCGTGGTCGACGCGTTCCGCCCGATCGTGTGGCTCGGAGCGCGGCTCTACTTCCGGATCCGCTTCGAAGGCGTGCATCACATCCCCCGCTCCGGGCCTCTGCTGGTCGTGCCGAACCACGTGACCTACGCCGATCCCGTGCTCGCGAGCATCCCGATCCGTCGGCCCGTCCACTACATGGCGTGGAGCGCCTTGTTTCGCGTTCCCGGGCTCGCCTGGCTGATCCGGCGGCTGCGTGCGTTTCCGGTCGACATCGAGGCCGCGGACGCCGGCGCCGCCCGGACCGCGGTGCGCCTCCTGAACGCGGGCGAGGTGGTCATGATCTTCCCGGAAGCCGGCCGCAGCCAGGATGGGCGCGTGCAGCGCTTCCGTGCCGGGGCGTTCCGGATGGCGTGCTCGCTCGGGGTCCCGGTGATGCCGGTCACCATTGTCGGAGGGCACGAGTCCTGGCCGCCCGGCCGGCGCCTGCCGCGGCCGGGGCGGCTGACGATCGTCTACCATCCACTCGTCGCGCCTCCATCCGATCTCGACGTGAAGGAGGCCGCCCGCGACCTTGCCCGCCGGGTGCACGCGGTCGTGGCCTCCGGACTGCCGGAGCACCAGCGCCCGGATGCCGCACGCGACGCCGCGGTCTGAGCCCCGTCGCATTATACGGGCGCCGTGGCCGGTATTTGGCGTCATCGCCGCCGCGGTGTATTCTCTCCCACCAATGGCACGCCGCGTCGCATCGGCCATCCTCGTGCTCCACGGCCCCAACCTCAATCTCCTCGGCACCCGCGAGCCGGCCGTATATGGCCGCGTGTCGCTGGCGGAGGTGAACCGGGCGGTGCAGCGCCACGCCGAGAGTCGGGGAGCGCGGGCGGTGTGCCGTCAGTCCAACCACGAGGGCGAGCTGGTGGACTGGATCCAGTCGGCCGCGCGCGAGGGATTCCAGGGCGTCGTCTTCAACCCCGGCGCACTGTCGCACTACTCGATCGCGCTCCGCGACGCGGTCGCCTCGGTTCGCGTTCCCGTCGTCGAGGTCCACCTCTCGAACATCCACGCCCGAGAGGAGTTCCGCCACCGGTCGGTGGTCGCCGCGGCTGCGGTCGGCCAGATCTCGGGCTTCGGGCCCGCCAGCTACCTGCTCGGGGTGGATGCCCTGCTCGGTGGGTCGCCGGAGCCCTCCGGGCGCCGCGCCGCCTCGCGACGTCGACGGTGAATGCGGGCGCGCTTCCTGACGTCCAACCCGCTGTCGGATAAGGGGCGCGGGGACCAGCGCCGGGTTCGGCGGTGATGGCCCCCGACTCGCCGTCCGGCGCGGGCGGTACCGCGGGGGCTCCGGGCCCCTCCGAGATCGACGAGCGCGCGCTGATCCAGCGATGCATCGGCGGAGACGCCACCGCGTTCGAGCCGCTCGTCGAGAAGTATCGTCAGCGGGTGTGGCGCCTGGCGTACCAGGTCCTGCACGACCGCGAGGAGGCGTGGGACGTGGCACAGGAGGCATTCGTACGGGCGTTTCACTCGTTGCCGACGTTCCGCGGGCAGTCGGCGTTCTACACCTGGCTCTTCCGCATCACCGTCAACGTCGCCACCGACCGGCATCGCCAGCGCGGGGCCCAGGCGCGAGCCTTCGGGCCGGAGCGGGTGAGCGAGGAGGAATGGGCGCGGACGACGCCGGATCCCGGCGGAGGTCCCGAGCAGCAGGCGGCCCGGAAGGAGCAGCGAGAGAGAATCCGGAGTGCTCTCGACGCCTTGCCGCCCAAGGCCCGAACGATTATCATGCTCAGTGACGTCGAAGGCCTCTCGTACCGCGAGATCGCCGAGGTGCTCAACTGCCCGATCGGGACCGTGATGTCCAGGCTGCATAATGCACGCAAGCGTCTCAAGACACTCCTCGGACCGATGCTCGCCCTGATGCTCTGGCTGGGCCTGACCGTGATGCTCGCGGCGTCCGCCGAGGCCCAGCCGGTCATTCGCTTCGGGGTCCGCATCCTCGAGGCTTCCAGCACCCCCAAGAGCCCGTCCGGCCCCGCCGCGCCGAAGTCGGAAGCCGAGCCCGACGAGCGACTGCGGAAGATCATTCCGCGTCTGCAGACCCTGTTCCGATACACCGACTACACGACGCTCGATCGCCAGCGGGTCGACGGCCCCCTGGGAACCCAGCAGCGCTTCGCGGTGCCCGGCGAGCGCTGGCTCGAAGTCACGCCGGACCAGATGCAGGGGACCTCGGTCCGCATGCGGGTGCGCCTCCTGCGCGGCGAGCGGCCCGAGATGAACGCCAACATCCTCGCGGCGCCCGGGGCCCCCGCGGTGCTCGGCGGTCCCCCGTACGGAAACGGGGTGCTCATCATCATTCTCTGGGCCAATCCGAACCCCTAGTCGATGAGCGAGCAGCGCTACCGGCAGGAACGGAGCCGCATCGAGCAGGGCCACCTCAAGTACCGCGACAAGCTCAAGGAAGAGGGCAAGCTCTTCGTCCGGGACCGTCTGAAGCTGCTGCTCGATCCGGGGAGCGAGTTCCAGGAGGATTTCCTCTTCGCGCGCAACCAGGAGGCCGACACCCCCGCCGACGGGGTGGTCACCGGGGTGGGGACGGTCGGCGGCCGCACCGTGTGCGTGATGGCCAACGACTACACGGTGAAGGCGGGCTCGTGGGGCGAGAAGACCGTCCAGAAGATCGTGCGCATCCAGGAACGCGCCCAGCGGCTGCAGGTCCCGCTGCTCTACCTGGTCGACGCGGCGGGGGGGCGCATCTCGGAGCAGATCAAGATCTTCCCCGGGCGCTTCCACGCCGGCCGCATCTTCTACAACGAGGTGCAGCTCTCCGGGGTGGTACCGCAGGTCTGCGTCCTGTTCGGGCCGTCCCCGGCGGGCTCCGCCTACCTCCCGGCGCTCACCGACTGCGTGATCATGGTCGACGGCAAGGCGAGCCTTTACGTGGGATCGCCCCGGATGGTGGAGATGGCGATCGGGGAGAAGACCACGCTCGAGGAGCTGGGCGGCGCCCGGATGCACTGCACCGTCTCGGGCTGCGGCGACGTGCTCGCGGCCTCGGACGAGGAGGCCATCGAGATCTGCCGCCGCTACCTCGGCTACATGCCCGGCTCCTTCCGCGAGCGGCCCGTCGCAACGGAAGCGGTGGCCGCCAAGCCGGGGCGCTCGATCGAGGAGATCGTGCCCTACGACCAGCGGAAGTGGTTCGACATGTATGAGGTCATCGACCGGCTGGTGGACGCGGGCTCCTTCTTCGAGATCAAGCGCCTCTTCGCTCCGGAGATCATCGTCGGGTTCGCGCGCCTCGGGGGCCGGGTGGTCGGCCTGGTGGCGAATCAGCCCAAGGTGAAGGGCGGGGTCCTGATGGTGGACTCCTCCGACAAGGGGGCCCGTTTCATCTCGCTCTGCAACGCCTACAACATCCCGCTCGTCTATCTCGCCGATGTCCCGGGCTTCATGGTGGGCACCAAGGTCGAGCGCGCCGGGATCATCCGACACGGCGCCAAGATGGTGTTCGCGACCTCGCAGGCCACCGTCCCGAAGATCTGCGTGGTCGTCCGCAAGTGCTACGGGGCCGGGCTCTACGCGATGTGCGGACCCGCCTTCGAGCCGGACGCGGCGCTGGCCCTGCCGCAGGGGCAGGTGGCCATCATGGGACCCGAGCCCGCGGTCAACGCGGTGTACTACAACAAGATCATGGAGCTGCCGGAAGCCGAGCGGGCCGCCTACGTCCAGAAGAAGCGCGAGGAGTACGCTCAGGACGTCGACATCTACAAGCTGGCCTCCGAGATGCTCGTCGACGGCATCGTGGGGGGCTCCGAGCTGCGCGACGAGTTGATCCGGCGTCTCGCCTACGCGGAATCCAAGCAGCTCGAATTCCCGCCGCGGCGTAATCCCGTCCTGCCCGTCTGAGCGGCGTGGCCGCGGTTCCCCGCCCATGGGGTCGCTGATCCTGGCGATCCGATTCCTGACCGTGCTCCCGGTGCCCGGTCGGGAGGCGCAGGGGGTGTCCGCGCTCGGCCGCGCCGCGTGGTGGTTCCCGGTCGTCGGCCTCTTGCTGGGGGCCGGGCTTGCCGGCGCGCTCGCCGTCCTCCACGCGCTATTCCCGCCGCTCCTGGCCTCCGGCCTCCTGGTCACCGGCTGGAAGGCGGTGACCGGCGGCATCCACCTCGATGGGCTCGCCGACGTCCTGGACGGGCTCGCCGGGCGCGATCAGGCGCAGCGTCTCGCCATCATGCGCGATAGCCGCGTCGGCGTGTTCGGCGCCGCCGGCCTGGTCCTTTGTCTGTTGCTCGTGATCGTCGCCGTGGCCGGTCTCCCGGATCCGGTCTGCGGGCGCCTGCTGGTGCTCGCGCCGGTGGTCGGGCGCGTGGCGCCGCTGCTCGTCGCGGTCTGGCTGCGCCCGGCCACTCCCGGGAAAGGGCTCGGCGATGCGTTCGTCGCCGGTCTCTCGCGATGGGCGGGCCCGCTCTGGGCGCTCGGTGGCATCGCGCTCGGAGGCGCGCTGCTGGGCCCGTGGGGTGCGGGCATCCCGGCATTGGCCTGGGTCGCGGCGATCCTCTGCGCGGGCTTCGCGGCAAGGCGCTTGGGTGGGATCACCGGGGACGTGCTGGGTGCGGTCGTCGAGCTGGCCGAGCTCGGCGCGCTGTTGGCCGGAGCCGCCTTGACCGGGCGAGGGCTGCTCTGAGCGCGACCACCGTCTTCCTGGTGCGCCACGGCAGCGTGGTCGGGGCCGAGACCCGCCGCTTCATCGGGCATCTCGATGTGCCCCTCTCGCCGGTCGGGGAGGCTCAGGTCGCGGCCCTGGCGACCCGCCTGCGCGTCGTCGCCTTCGACGCGATCTACTGCAGCGATCTCCAGCGCACGCGGCGCACCGCCGAGATCCTGGCTGCCCCACACCGTCTCGCCCCGATCAGCGACCCGGCACTGCGAGAGTTCGCCATGGGTCGCTGGGACGGGCTCACCGCGGACGAGATTCGTGCGCTCGACCGGCCGGCGTTCGACGCGTGGATGGGTGATGTGGGGCGCTTTCAGTTCCCGGACGGTGAGAGCCTGCCCGACCTGGAGGCGCGCGCCTGGCCGGCGTTCGAGGCCATCGTGACCCGTCACGCAGGCGGCACCGTCGCGGTCGTGGCGCACGGCGGGAGCAACCGAGTGATCCTTTGCCGTGCGCTGGGCCTCGGTCCCGAGCGGCTCCTCGCCCTGGGGCAGGACTACGCGGCGCTCTCCGTGCTCGTGGGCGGCGGCTCGCGGTGGACGCTGCGTCTGCTGAACCAGCGAGAGGTGCCCTCGATCGGATAGCGGCGGGCCTCTCTGCTATAATCCCGCGGTCATGGACGACGCGTCGACCGACCGCGCCGCCCACGCCCTCGGGCGGCGCCGGTTCCTCGCGATCGCCGCGGGGGCCGCCGCGGTCGCGGTCCCGCGAAAGGCGAGGTCCCAGCCGCCGACCCGAGGCGGCGTGCTCAAGCACATCGGCCTCGAGCCCCAGACCTTCGATATCCACGCGACCGCTTCCTACCCGACGCACCTCGTATCGTCCTTCGTGCGCCGCACCCTGTTCAAGTTCGTGAACGGCGCCCGGTACGGGCCGGCGGACTTCACGATCGTCCCGGATCTCGCGCTCAAGGCCGGCGTGTCGGCGGACGGCAGGGTCTACACCGTCAGGCTGCGGCCCGGCGTCCGCTGGGAGTCGAGGCCTCCGGTACACGGGCGGGAAGTGGTCGCGGCCGATGTGAAGTACTCGCTCGAGCGGGCGCTTAGGAGATCGCCCTTCACGGCCCGGCTCGGGCCGGTGGAGGCGATCGAGGCCGCGGACAAATACACGATCCGCGTCCATCTCACCGACGCTTTCGCGCCCTTCGTGCACAATCTTGCCGAGCCGTGGAATGCCATCTTGCCGCCGGAGGTGGAGGACCGGCACGGAGATTTCAAGGCGGCCGAGTCTCTCGTCGGCTGCGGGCCCTTCATGCTCGAGCGCTACGAGCCGGGGGTGAAGGCGATCTTCGCCCGCAACCCCACCTACTACGAGACGGGACTGCCCTATGTGGACAAGGTGGAATGGCTCTTTCTCAGGGACCGCTCGACCCAGCTCTCGCTCTTCCGGGCGGGCCAGGTGGACATCCCGTTCTACGACGGGCGTATTCCCCGGTCCGACGCCGGCTCGTTCAAGAAGGTGAACCCCGGCTACCCGGTGGTGTACTGGGACGCGCTGGCGGTGCGGACTCTGGCGATGCGGACGGACAAGTCCCCGTTCAACGACGTGCGGGTGCGCCGTGCCTTCAGCCTCGCGGTGGACCGGCGGAGGTGGGTGAGCCAGTACCTGGAAGGGCAGGGTTACGAGGATCAGGGGCCGGTACCGGGCCCGATGCGGGAATGGAAGCTGTCCGCCCAACACCTCGGGGAAGGGGCCCGCTACCTCGAGCACGACCCCGCTCTCGCGCGGAAGCTCCTGGCCGAGGCCGGGGTGCCCGGCGGCCTCAGGGTGAAGTGCACCAGCTGGCCGGGCTACGGTTCGGAGTACGTGGAAGACCTCGAGCGCTTGGCCGTCGAGCTGAAGCAGATCGGCGTGGAGCTGCAGATCGTCAACGAGGAGTACGGGCAGTACATGCGCGGATCCTTCGTCGGGAAGTTCGACGAGGTCAGCTGGGGTCCGTCGCCGCTCTTCACCGAGGTCGACGGCTATTCGCGGCGGGCAGCCGGGCAACCGGAGCCACGTGGCCGACACTCGGCTCGACGTGCTGCTGGAGGCCCAGCGCAGGTACACGTCGAAGTCGTCGCGCCGGAAAGTGATCGACGACATCCAGCGGCACGCGGCAGCCCAGGTGTACTACGTGTACACGCCCTGCCCGCGCAACCTGTCGGCCTGGACGCCGCGGGTCAAGAACTACGGCCCGAAGAACTCCTTCGACCGGGGCGCGCAGCTCGAGGTGGTCTGGCTGGGCGGCACGTAGTGGCGTCCCTCGCTCGTCCCGCGGCTGACGCTTCGTGTAGGTAGCCCGTCACATCTTGTAGATAGCTGGGGGAGCCGCAGGGTTTTCATCCTCCGGGTTCCTCTTGCAGGGCTGTGATTCCAGCCACTTACGGCTCGCTTTCGGCGGGTCTCCCGTGTATCCAGCGTGGCACCTGTCTTGCTCCCTACCCGGCCGAGTCGCAGGAGGTCCATACCATGCACGCGTTGCGCCGACTGAAGATACGTTCCGGACAGGCCGGGTTCACCCTGGCCGAGATCATGGTGGCTTGCGCCATCATCTCGGTCGGGCTCGTCGCGGTCAGCACCGGGTTCGGATTCGGGGTCGACGGGGTCGAGGCGGGCCGCCAGCAGAGCACCGCGCTCTTCCTGGCGGAGCAGCGTATCGAGCTCGCGAAGGAGTTGGCCGCCCACCCGGGTACGAACCTGGCGGATCTGAACACCACGAACCTTCCGGCGAGCGAGGCCTACGGAACCATCTCGGGGGCGCCGTCGAGCTACCGCCGAACCTCGACGATCACCTTGAACCCGGGTGGCACCACCGGGGCGCGGGTGGACGTGAGCGTCTTCTACAAGCCGGTCACCGGTCGGGGTGTGCTCGCGACCGAGCGGGTGGTCTCCCTTTCGATCTTCCTCGCCAACAGATGAGCAGGGGTGAATCCATGCTAAGGAACGAGCGCGGCTATTCTCTGGCGGAGATGCTGGTGGTCTGCGCCATCGTCGGGTTGGTGATGGCGAGCTTGCTCGGCCTGGTGCTATCGGGTCAGCAGGCGTTCTGGTACGGCACCACGCAGGTCGACGCGCAGCAGACCGCGCGTATCGCAATCGAGCGGATGGTGAAGGAGATCCGGGAGGCCGGCTATTATCCGCAGGCCCCCACGCCCGTGACCACCGGATCCTGCGCCAGCGTCATCTGCTATGCCTACACCTTCGATGCGATCGCGACCGGGCAAACCGCCACCGCCGTCACCCTCCAGTACGACTGGAACGGCGACGGAACCAGTGCCGCGTCGGGCACAGTGAACGATCCGTTTCTTTGTGCGACGGGGGCCGGCTGCCGAGGCGAGCGCGTGGTGTATTCGTTTTCTAGCGGCGCTCTGACGCGGCAGGAGATCGGCGTGGATGCCTCCGCCCAGACCATCGCGTCCGGAATCAGCTCCATGGGCTTGACATACTTCGCCGAGGATGGAACCGTCACGACGGTGCCGGCCGATATTCGCGTCATCGGAGTCTCGGTCACGGCGCAGAGCGCGAACCAGGGCGCCTACGTGACCATGTCGAATCGCGTCCGTCTCAGGAATCGATGAGTCAAGTCTACGAGCGGGAGGTTGGCATGAACCGAGTCTTCAACTGGATACGCGACGAGCGCGGGGTGGCCTTGCCCCTCGCGATGGTCTTGCTGATGGTGTTGACTCTTCTCACCATCACCTTCATGTCGCTGGGTGCGGTCGAGCCGCAGATTTCCAAGAACCTCTCCGACGGTGCGCGGGCGCGGCAGCTCGCCGAGTCCGGCCTCGAATGGGCCATGAGCACCCAGATCGGCAACAATGACTTCAACCTCAGCACGAACCTGTTGGCCGGAACTATGACGAGCGGCGGGCAATGCGGCACCGGAAATTCCTGTCGAGTGCTCGCGTCGAGTCAAGCCATGCCCGGCCTGACAAGCACGCAGGGCACCTTCGCCGTCATACTTCGGAACGACCTCAATACCAATGCGGGTGATCAGCAGCTCGTCGGCACGGCCGTGACCCGCGACAGCAGCCCGACTGCGGACAGCAATGGGATCCTGATCCTCACCTCGACGGGTACCTATAGCGGCGCGAGCCGGACGATCACCGCGGTCGTCCAGCGGGGCAATCTAAACATCCGGGCGGCTTTGAGTCTACCGGGCGTGCAGTCCGACACGTTCACCGACGACCCGCCGTGCGCCGGCTGCTATTCGATCGACGGCCGCGACTGGAGCTTGAGCGATACCTCGACGCCCACTATGGCTAACGCGACCCAGTTCGGCATCGCCACCTGCCAAGCGGGCACCCCGTGCACGGGTACCGGTGAAGGCAGCCTCACGTACGAGCAAAACGCGGAGGCGGGGTTCGACGACAGCGCCAAGCGCGGATACGTACAGGGCAAGGACCAGACCGCGCCTGCCTCGACGACCACCGGGCTGAACACCATCGCGCCGGATTCGTCACTGAATCCCACCGCGATCCAGTCCTTCCTCACAAACTTGAATGCAAACCCTGGGATTCAGACTCTCAGTAGCACCCAGGCGTGTCAGTATGCGAGCGGGTCCTCCAGCAAGCCTGAAGGCCTGCGGATGGTCTCGACCGGAACAGCGAACCAGGTCACCGTCACCAACAACTGCACGGGGGCCAGCCAGGTCAACCAGACCCTGAACCTGGGTACCGCCTCGTCGCCGGCGCTCGTGTATGTGAAGGGCGAGTACGATCCGAGCTCGAACTTCATCGGCCTGGCGGTGAGCGGGGGTCAGCCGATCACTGGCTATGGCGTCCTCGTAATGGAGGAGGCGGATCTGTCATTCTTCCAGACGAGCCAATTCACCTGGAACGGCATCGTGATAGTCACTGGCCGCAACGTGGGCGTCGGCTTCCGGGGCGGGAGCAACACCGAGATCAGAGGGGCACTGATCGCCAACGAGACGAACTCGGCGGAGGCCGGTGGCTACTTCGAATTTCTGAACCAGTCCGCCACAATGAAAATCCGTTACAGCAAGGCGAGCATCGATTTGGCTCTCCGAGGTCTGTACAACACCCGCATCTCCGGCTACCGCGAGAACTAGGCATGCCGTGGCTCCTTGTGTTGGCGGCGGTGATGACCCTTCTCACCGCCTGCCAGCAACCGCCGGCATCCCACCCGTCGGTCTCGAAGGCCGCCTCCCCGGCGGAGCAGCTCAAGTCCGAGGGAGACGCCTTCATGGCCAAGGCCGACTACGTGAGCGCGATTGAGAAATATCGCCAGGCGGCCGACCTCGATCCTACCGCCATCGGTCCCCGCTTCGGGCTCGGGACGGCCAATTCCTTCCTGGAAAAGCGGCCTGAGGCGGTCATGCAGTTCCGCTGGGTTCTCGCTCGAGCCGATACGGGATCGATCGAGTACCAGGAAGCCCACCGCTGGTTGGTGCGGGTAGGCGCGTTGACCGCACCTGCAGCATCGGTCGACGCGGGCCAGTTGAGCCAGCCCCGACCGGCTGACGCATCCAGCATTGGCCGTCTCGTCGGGAGGACGGAGTGGCCCGAGGTCACTCCGCAGCGCCGGCTGATCACGGGAACTCTTTCCCTGGTCGGGGACGAGCCCGTCACGCAGGACGTCAAGCGGAGTCGGGCGTTCCGCCTCGGCGATGCCTATGAGTTCAAGGACGTGCCGGCCGGCCGCTACCGGGTGGTGGCGGTGATTGGCGACACGACCGTCTGGGACGAAAAGGTTTCTGTAGAGGCGGGCAAGGATACGAGTCTGACGCTCGCTCAGGCCACGAGCCCCGTCCCGGCGTCGAAGTTCGCACCCTCGCCTGCGTTGCCCGCGGCCGAGGATGGCGCCAAGACGGCCAGCCAGCGGTAGGCGGTCCCTACCGCTTCAGCGCCAGCGCCCCGCCCCCCATCATCGCCACCGCGAGGGAGACGACCAGCAGTACCAGCGCGTACTCGTAGCCACTCGGGTTCGAGTGCGCCCAGAACCCGTTCTTCAGGTGAACGAACGCCACCGCGCCTAGCATCACCGGCACATTGGCCAGGGCGGCCCACCGCGTGAGCAGTCCCAGCACGAGGCAGATCCCACCCAGCCCGTGGGCCAGAATCAGGTACCAGGTGCCGACCTCGGCGAAGGGCACGCCGTTCTTGGTCTGATAGGCGATCATGCCAGCCGGACCAAAGACCACGGCCGCGAGGTAGGCGTGCATGATGTAGACGATCCCCAGGATGAGTCGGAGCAGCGTGGCGCCGTACGCGGCCATTGCGCCTCCTCTGGTGGGCTACGGCTCGTGGGCTACGGCTTCCGGAAGAAGATCTCCCCGAAGTAGGCCTCGGCGGTCGAGTTCGTGTCGTTGGAGTCGATGGCGATCGAGATCGCTCCCACGTCCTCGCCCGGCGCTTCCCCGTTGATCTTCTTGTAGTCGTCGAGCACGTTGCGGCTCTCGGTGAGCCACTTGCCCAGGTCGGTGGGCCCGGAGCGCACGACGATGTAGGTCACGAGCCCGGTCTTCTCGCTCTTGAAGACAGATCCGACCGGCGCGGTGGTGTCCCAGATGTATGAGATGATCCGCGAGCGCACCGCGGCCGGAAAACGCGGGAACGTGACGTAGATCTGGGCCGCCTCGTCGTCGGTCGCGGACTTGCGGGCGTCGCCCCCCTTCGGCAAGGTCACCGCGTGCCAGCTCCACTCGAGGATCGGCCAGGTTTTGACGTCGACCTTCACCTCCTTGGAGATCGTCGAGCTGTCGTTGACGCTCTTGAGGTGGATGGCCTTGCGGCCACTCTGCGTGACGATGCGGAAGTCGTACTTCGGACTCCCCCAGTTCTGACCCTTCCACCCGTCCGGGATCCCGGTCTTGCCCTCCGGCTGCTTGGCCCAGTCCTCGACCGACATCTGTGGAGGGTCGGCGGCGGGGAGTGGTCCGGCGATCAGGGCGAGGAGACCGACCGCCAGGAGCGCGGCCGTCGTCGCGAGCACGAGCACGGAGCGGGTCATGGCGGTCCCAGTTTCTCACGCCCTCCCCTGTGCTACGGTAAAAACCTGATGTCGGACGTACGGATCGACAAGTGGCTGTGGGCGGCCCGCTTCTTCAAGAGTCGCACCCTCGCTGCCACCGCGTGCGCCGGAGGCAAGGTGGACGTCAACGGCGACGCCGTGAAGCCATCCAAGCCGGTGCGATCGGGGGACCTCGTCCAGATCACGCTTCCGCGCGGGCGCCGGATCGTCCGGGTGGCGGTCCTGGCGGAGCGGCGCGGCAGCGGCGGCGAGGCCGCGCTGCTGTACGAGGATCTCACCCCGCCGCCCCCACCACGCGAAGCCCGGCCGGCGACGCCGGCCTATCGTCCGCCCGGGGCCGGCCGGCCCACCAAGCGCCAGCGGCGGCATATCGATCGCCTCTCCCGCTGGTAGCCCGGCCCGACGCCGGGCCTCGCCTTGCGCTTGCCCCGTCGCTCTGCTACGGTCGGGCCCGTCTTTGGTGTCCGGGCGGCCCGCCAGGTGCGGGCCCCAGGGAAGGCGGTGCGAATCCGCCGCGACCCCGTCACTGTAATCGGGAACGAAACCCGCGATCGGCCACTGATCCGGCACGAGCCAGATCGGGAAGGGGCGGGGAGTAGGACGATCCGAGAGCCAGGAGACCTGCCCGACACCGCCACCCCGTACCGGTCTTCGAGGGAGGACCCGGGTGACGGCCGTGTATCACTCGCTTCTCGTCCTGGGCGGCGCTCGTAGCGGCAAGAGCCGTCACGCGCTCGAGCAGGCCCGCCATGGTGGAAACTCCGTCGCGTTTCTCGCCACTGCGCGCGCGCTCGATGGCGACATGGCCACCCGCATCGCCCGCCACCGGGCCGAGCGCCCTCCCCGGTGGACCACGATCGAGGAGCCGCACGAGGTACCGGCGGCCTGCCGCCGCGCGGCGCGCTCGCACGACCTCGTCGTCGTCGACTGCGTCACGGTCTGGGTGTCGAACCTCATGGAGCGCGGCGACGACGACGCGGTGGTGCTGGCCGCGGCCGACGACCTGGCCAAGCTCCTGCGCGAGCGTCTCGTCTCCGTCATCCTGGTGTCCAACGAGGTCGGCGACGGCGTGCATCCGCCGACCGAGCTGGGCCGCCGCTTCCGGGACCTGCTGGGGCTCGTCAACCAGCGTCTGGCCGCCGCCGCGGACCGGGTGACCCTGATGGTGGCGGCGCTCCCGCTGACCGTGAAGAACGCCCCACTGCCCCCCGCCCCGCATGACCGGTCTCACGAAGCTCCGTAGCCTCGTGACCCTGCCGGATCCGGGCGCCGAGGTCGAGGTGCGCCGCCGGCTCGATCAGCTCACCAAGCCTCCGGGCAGCCTGGGGCGCCTCGAGGAGCTGGTGGTACGCCTGGCCACCATCGCGGGGACCTGCCCGCCGCCGCTCCGCGATCCGGTGATCTTCACCCTCGCGGGCGATCACGGCGTGGTCGCCCAGGGCGTGAGCGCCTATCCGCAGATCGTCACCGCGCAGATGGTCGAGAACTTCCTCCGCGGCGGAGCCGCGGTCAACGTTCTCGCGCGCCACGCTTCCGCGCGGGTGGTGGTGGCCGACCTGGGTGTGGCGGCCCCGCTTCCCCGGCATCCCAACCTGCGCGACCTCAAGATCGCGCCGGGCACCGCGGACATGACGCGTGGGCCCGCGATGACGCGCGAACAGGCGGTGCAGGCGATCGAGGCCGGCATCGGGCTCGTCGAGGCCGAGCGGGCGGCGGGCGCGGACCTGCTCGGCACCGGCGAGATGGGCATCGGGAACACCACCGCCGCGAGCGCCCTGGTGGCGGCGCTGACCGGTGCCTCCGTGGAGAGCGTCACCGGCCCGGGCACGGGAGTGGACGCGGCGGGGAGACGGCGCAAGGTCGAGGCGATCCGGCGCGCCCTCGAGCGGAACGCGCCGGATCCCGCGGATCCTCTCGATACCCTCTCCAAGGTCGGTGGCTTCGAGATCGCGGGCCTCGTCGGCGTCATCCTGGCCGGTGCCGCATACCGCCTGCCGGTGGTCCTGGACGGTTTCATCGCGGGCACGGCGGCGCTGGTCGCGGTCCGGCTCGAGCCGGCCGCGCGCGGGGCGCTGCTCGCCGCCCATCGCTCGGCCGAGCCCGGACACGCGCTCGTGCTCGACGCGCTCGGTCTCGAGCCGTACCTCGATCTCGGGATGCGCCTCGGGGAAGGGACCGGCGCGGCGCTCTGCATCAGCCTGGCCCGCGCCGCGGTCTCGGTGCTGACCGACATGGCGACCTTCAAGTCGGCGGGCGTGAGCGATCGCGCCGACGGGCCCGGCGCTCCGTGAGCCGGCTCCTGGCCGCGCTGGCGCTGGCCTTCATCCTGCTGCCCGCGGCGGCCGACGCGCTCACCGTCACCGACCAGACCGGCCGCCGCATCGTCCTGCCCGCGCTGCCCGCCCGCATCATCTCGCTGGTGCCGAGCGTGACCGAGATCCTCTTCTCGATCGGGGCCCAGGACCGCCTGGTCGGGGTGACCGATTTCTGCGACTACCCCGCGGAGGCGCGCCGGAAGCAGAGGGTCGGCGGCATGCTGGCCCCGAGCCTCGAGGGCATGGTCTCGCTCAAGCCCGACCTCGTGGTGGCCACCACCGCCGGCAATCGCCAGGAAACGTTCGAGCAGCTCGAGCGGCTCAAGATCCCGGTCTACGTGGTGAACCCGGTCACGGTGGCCGACGTGCTGGACCTGGTGACCCGTCTCGGGCGGCTGGCGGACCGGGGCGACGCCGCGGACCGGGCGGTCGCCGCCCTGCGCGAACGGATGCAGGCGGTGGCCGCGCGGGTGGAAGGGCGGCCACGTCCGCGCGTGCTCTACGTCCTCTGGCCCGATCCTCTCATCGTGCCGGGGCGCGCCTCGCTCGTATCCGAGCTGATCGCCCTCGCCGGCGGCGACTCGGTGACCGCCGACGGAGGGCAGGGGTATCCACGCTACAGCCTGGAGGCCGCCCTGGCCCGCAACCCGGAGGTCATCATCCTGGCGAGTCACGGCTCGGAGAAGAGCCCGCTGATGCGCGACAAGTGGGAGCGCTTCACCCAGGTGCCGGCCATCGCGGCCGGGCGGCTCCACACGATCGACGGCAACCTGACGCACCGGTACGGGCCGCGCATCGTCGACGGCCTCGAGCGGCTGGCGCGGCTGATCCACCCCGAGACCTTCGACCGGGCGGAGACGCGATGACCGAGGCGGCCCCCGCCTCCGGTGCGCGACTCACCGTCCTGCTGGGCGGGCTCGCGCTCCTGGTGATCGCTGCCGCGCTCGGCGCGTTGTTCATCGGCAGCGCCCGTGTGCCGCCCGGCGACGTGCTGGCCGTACTGACCGGCCGCATCAAGGGGGTCGATCAGGTCGTGGTGCTGAGCCTCCGGTTGCCGCGCATCCTCGCCGCCCTGCTAGCGGGTGGCGCGCTGGCGGTGGCGGGGGCCGGCTTCCAGGCCCTGGCCCGCAACCCGCTCGCCGAGCCCTCGGTCCTCGGCGTCTCGAGCGGCGCCGCGTTCGGCGTCATCGTGGCCCAGGTGTTCGGGCTCGGCGGCAGCCTCGTCGAGGCGGTGGGTCTGGCCGCCTGCGCGTTCGCGGGGGCCCTGGTGGCGGGCGGGGCGGTCTACCTGATCGCCTCTCGTGCCGGGGGTCTCCCCGTCCACACCCTGCTCCTCGCCGGCGTGATCGTCGGCATCTTCTTCTCCTCGGCCATCACGGTGCTGATCTCGGTGGTCGACTTCGACCGGCTGGGCGGGGTCGTGCACTGGCTGCTCGGCAACCTGAGCCCGATCGCGCCCGGCAGCCTGGCCGTCTTCGCCGCCCTCACCGCGCTGGGGGGCTGGCTCGTGATCGGCGCGGCCCGGCGGCTCAACCTGCTCGCCCTCGGCGAGGAGGCGGCGCAGCAGCTCGGGGTCGACTCCGAGCGCGTGAAGCGCCGCATCTTCGCGGGCGCCGCCCTGCTGACCTCGGCCGCCGTCGCCTTCGCGGGGCCGATCGGCTTCGTGGGCCTGATCGTGCCCCAGACGCTGCGCCTGCTGCTCGGCTCCGACAACCGCGTCGTGATCCCCGCGGCCCTGCTGGGCGGGGGCGCGTTCCTCCTCCTGGCCGACACCGTCGCCCGCAACGTGATCGCCCCCGCGGAGCTGTCGGTGGGCGTGATCACCGCCTTCTGCGGGACCCCGTTCTTCATCTACCTGCTGCGCGCGCGCGTGGCGGATCCGCACCTGTGACCGCGCGGCTGGAGTGCCAGGGGCTGGCCTTCGCCTACGCGGCGCGCCCCGCGGGAGCGGACGCCTTCGCCATCCGCGACCTGTCCTTCGACGTCCGGCCCGGCGAGACCTTCGGCGTGATCGGTCCCAACGCCTCCGGCAAGACCACCCTGGTCCGGCTCCTCTCGCGCGTCCTGACGCCGTCGGGCGGCCGGATCCGGTTCGAGGGCAGCGACCTGGGCCGCCTCGAGCGGGCCGCGGTGGCCCGCCAGATCGCGGTGGTGCCGCAGGACGTCCCCCACGGCTTCCCGCACACGGTCGAGGAGCTGGTACTCATGGGGCGCTTCCCGCGGGCCCCCCGCCGGTTCTTCGAGAGCGCGGAGGATCGGGCGGCGGCGCGCCGGGCCATGGAGGCGGTCGGGGTGCTCGACCTGCGTGGGGCCCTCCTGGACCGGTTGAGCGGGGGCGAGCGGCAGCGGGTCATGCTGGCCCGAGCCCTGGCCCAGGAGCCCCGCCTGCTGATCCTCGACGAGCCGACGGCCCACCTGGACCTGCGCTATCAGGCCGAGTGCGCCGGCCTCCTCCGCCGGCTCGGTCGCGAGTCGGGCCTTACCATCGTGCTCGTCTCACACGATCTGGGGTTTGCGGCCGAGCTCAGCGACCGGCTCCTGCTCATGGCGGCAGGCGCCGCGGTCCGCGTCGGCCCGCCGGAGACGGTGATGGACGAGGCCGTGCTCGAGGCCGCCTACGGCTGCCGCGTGATCGTCGACAAGCACCCGATCAGTCGCCGGCCCACGGTGCACCTGATTTATCCAAACGGTTGATCCAGTGCCCAATGTGAAGAAGGAGGTGATGGCAGCTAAAGCGACCTAGCACAAGAAAAACTATCGCACTCCAAGGGAAGCCGGTGGCCCGATGTATGGGCCGAAGCCGGCACGGTCCCGCCACTGTGAGTGGGGAGTCCCGCCCGATCCCGCGAGGGAGCCACTGGGCCGCCCGAGGGCGCGCCTGGGAAGGCCGGGCCACGACGCCGATCCACGAGTCAGGAGACCTGGGTGCGATCACCAGCGCCAACCCCTTTCGAGGCAAAAGGAGTGGTCGATGCGAGAGCAACTGGCATGGCTTCTGGCCCTGGCCCTGGCGGCGCCCGCGGTGGTGGCGGCGCAGGAGCAGAAGAACGTGGATCCGGTGGTGGTCACCGCGACCAAGGTCGCGACCCCGTCGGAGCAGATCGGCGCCTCCATCAGCGTGGTGAACGGGGACGACTTCCAGACCTACCACTACCCGACGGTGGACGAGGCGCTCCGCAATGTGCCCGGCGTCGAGATCCGTCGCTCGGGGTCCTACGGCAAGACGTCGAGCATCACCATCCGCGGGGCCAACGCCAACCAGGTGCAGGTGCTGGTGGACGGCGTGCGGGTGAAGAGCCCGACCCTCGGGCAGGTGGATCTCTCCGACCTCTCCCCGGACCTGATCGAGCGGATCGAGATCATCCGGGGTGCCCAGTCCACGCTATACGGCGCCGACGCCATCGGCGGCGTGGTCAACATCATCACCCGCAGGGGCGCCGGCGGGCCGTTCCAGGCCTCCGTGCAGCAGGAGGTGGGCAACTACGACACCCTCGCCACCCGCGCCACCGTGAGCGGCGCCTGGAAGGTCCTGAACTACGCGCTGTCGGCGTCCCACTTCGAGAGCAACGGCCAGTTCCAGAACGACGGGACCGACGTCAACGCGCTCAGCGCGCGAATCGGGGCGACGCTGCCGTGGAACTCCTCCCTCGACTTCGTCTTCCGCTACAACAAGAACGACATCGGGGTGCCGGTGAAGGGGGTGTTCCCGGGGCCTCAGCCGATCGTTCCGATCATCAACCCCAATGCGCACCAGCAGTCGGAGACCACCATCTTCAGCCTGGAGGGCAAGACCCGCCCGGTGGAGTGGTGGGAGACCCGCGGCCGCCTCTCGCGCTACGAGAACAGCTCGGGCTTCCAGGACCCGGTCGATCCCGGAGTCGACTTCGACGTCCCGATCTTCTCCCAGGTGGACGTGGTGCGAAAGGAGGCGGAGTGGGTCAACTCGTTCTTCATCGGGAAATGGAGCACCAGCAGCGTCGGGCTCGAGTACCGGCGGGAGGAAGGGGAGAACAAGGGCGTCTTCCGCGCCGCGACCGAGACCCAGTCCGTCTTCCTCGAGCAGCAGCTCCGCTTCTTCGATCGGCTCTTCGTGACCGGCGGCTTCCGGGTGGAGGACAACAGCGTCTTCGGGACGACCACCACCGAGCGCGGCTCGGTCGCGTTCGTGATCAAGGAGACGGGGACCCGGCTGCACGGCAGCGCCGGGACCGGGTTCCGGGCGCCCACCTTCAACGACCTGTTCTTCCCCGACTTCGGCAATCCGACCCTGCAGCCGGAGAAGAGCCTCTCCTACGACTTCGGGGTCGACCAGAAGCTCTGGAACAACCGCATCCGCCTCGGCCTGACCTATTTCCAGAACAACTTCAAGAACCTGATCACCTGCTGCGTCCCCATCCCCACCGCGCCCTTCGGGGGGCCGATCAATGTGGGGCGCGCCCGCAGCGCGGGCATCGAGTTCACCTCCGAGATGGACGTGCTCCCCAACCTGGTGGCCTCGCTGAACTACACGTACACCGACTCCGAGAACCTCTCGACCGACCGGCTGCTGCCGCGCGAGCCGCGGCACCGCTGGAACATCGGCCTCACCTGGGAGCCGATCGCGCGCCTCGCCCTGTTCACCCAGGTCCACGTGGTCACCGAGCAGTTCGAGCCCTTCGGCGAGGTGTTCAACAGCGGCTACACGCGGGTGGACGTCGGCGGGACCTGGCGTATCCTCGACCGCACGGGGTGGCTGCAGAAGCTCGAGCTGACCGCCCGGATCCAGAACCTGCTCAACGAGGGCTATGCGGAGGTGCGCGGGTTCCCCGCGCTCGGCATCAACGCCCTCGTGGGGCTGCGGGCGTCGTTCTAGGGAGGGCTCGATGATCGCCGGGGTGTCCGTCGAGGTAGGGCGGGAGGCGGTGGTGCTCGTGAGCGAGCGCCCACTGCGCGTCCTGTCCTCGGCGGTGCACCACGGCGGCTTCGTGGACGCCCGCGCGGTGGTCAACCTGCACGTGGGCAAGAACGACCCGTGCACGGACCCGGCCGGGATGATCGCGGCATTCGCGGCCCGCGTCGGGGTCCCGGCGCCGTGGGTCGGGCTGCTGACGGGCGCCCTCACCGAGCGTGCCGCGGTGGTCCTGGAGGGGACCGAGGATCTGCGGGCGCTGGCGGTCACCACCGTCGGGCTCAGCAACCTGGTCTCGGCGGGCCACTCGCCGATCGCGACCTGGACACCCTCGACGATCAACACGCTGGTGGTGGTCGACGCCGATCCGGAGCCGGCGGCCCTCGTCAACGCGGTGATCACCGCGACCGAGGTCAAGGGCCTCGTGCTGCGGGCGGCCGGCCTGGTGGTCGAGGATGGCGTGGCCGCCTCTGGCACCTCGACCGACGCGGTGGTGATCGCCGCCACCGGCCGGGGCGTCCGTGCCCGCTTCGGTGGGCCCGCGAGCCTGCTGGGCTGGGCGGTGGCGCGGGCGGTCCGGGTCGCGCTCGATCGAAGCATTCGCGGCTGGCAGGAGCGGTCCCGATGAGCCCACTCGCCCGCGTCGGCGGTGTGGCGCTCTCCGTGGTCGCGCACGTGGGGGCCGGTGCGCTGCTCCTCACCCTGTCCGTCGCGGACTGGAGTCAGCCCCTCTTCGTCGATCTGGTCGAGCGCGCCGAGGCCCCGGGCGGCACCGCCGCTGGGGCACGGGGGCCCTCCGGGGCGGGGACTCGCGTGCAGCGCCCCTCCGCGCCCGCCTCTCCGGCGTCGCGCGCGACCGAAGCGCCGAACGGTGCGGCGCGGGCGGTCCCTTCCGCCGCGCCGCCACCGGCGCCAGTGGCTCAGGCGACTACGCCCCCGGCCTCGGCCCCGCCGGCGCCCACGGTCGAACCGGCGCCCGCACCGCCATCGAGTCCGTCCTTACCTGCCGCATCAGATCTACCTAATCTTCAAATGTTCCCAGTCCCGCCATCATCGTCAGCTCTTGTCGCCCCGGGGGTGCCCGGGACGAATGGAGCGCCCGCGGCCGTCGCCGGCGTGCCGTCCGGCGGAGAGACACGCGGCGACGGTGGCGTGTCCGGCTCGGCCCTCGCCCTCGGCACACCGGGCCCCGGGGCCGGCGCGATCCCGGCCGAGTACGGCCCCTATCTGCAGCGATTCCGGCAGCGCGTCCAGGAAGCGCTGGCGTATCCGCTGGCCGCCCGCCGGCAGGGGCTGCGCGGCACCGTGGAGCTCGACGTCTGGCTGGATCCCGCCGGGCGGGTGCGCGACGTGCGCGTGGCGCGGTCGTCCAGCCATGGGCTCCTCGACGACGCGGCAATCGCGACCGTTCGCAACCTCGGACCGCTGCCGTTTCCCGAGTCGCTGCCGCGCCGCGCACTCCTCATCCGGCTTCCCCTCGTGTTCGATCTCCGGTGACTCCCTGATGGGCCTCCGCCGGCCCCGATGACGGTGCTGGCCCTGGCGGTGACGCTCGATCTCCTGGCCGGCGATCCGCCCAACCGGTGGCACCCGGTCGCGTGGATCGGCGCGCTCATCGCGCGCGGCCGCCGGCTCGCGCCCCGCGCTCCAGACGATCTGGCCCTCTACGGCACCTTCCTGATCCTGGTGGTAACGGGCGTCGCGGCGGCCGGCGCGCTGGCCGCCCACGCGGTGCTGGCCACGCTGCCCGCGCCGGTGGCGCTCCTCGGCGACGCGTGGCTGCTCAAGTGCAGCCTCTCGCTCGACGGCCTGTTCGCGGCGGTGGAGATCGCACGAGGGCATCTGGTGGCGGGCGACCTGGCGGGCGCGCGGCGGCAGGTCGCCTGGCATCTCGTCAGCCGGCCCACCGACGAGCTGGACGCTCCCGCGGTCGCCTCCGCCGCGGTCGAGTCGCTCGCCGAGAACCTCACCGACGGCCTGGTGGCGCCGGTCTGCTTCTATGCCGCGGGGGCGCTGCTGGGTGGGGCCGGCGCGGGCCTCGCGCTCGCCTGGGCCTACCGCGCGGTGAACACCGCGGACGCGATGATCGGGTACCGGCGGGACGAGCTCGAGTATCTCGGCCGCGCCACCGCCCGCACCGACGACGCCCTCAACTACGTGCCGGCCCGGCTGGCCGCCGCGACGATCGTGGCGGGGGCGTGGCTCGCGCGCCAGTCGCGGGCCGACGCCGCCCGCGTGTGGCGGCGCGACGGGTCGCGAACCGAGAGCCCCAACGCGGGCCAGACCATGGCCGCGATGGCGGGCGCCCTCGGGGTGACGCTCGAGAAGCGCGGCCACTACCGGCTGGGCGACGGCCCGCCGCCCGACCCGGACGCGATCGATCGGGCGCTTCGCGTGGCGCGCTGGGCCGCCGCGCTCGGACTCGCCGCCGCCGCCCTCGTGCTACTCCTCGGCCGATGACGCCCCGGCCACGCGCGCGCGCGGTCATGCTGCAGGGCACCGGCTCGCACGCGGGCAAGACGGTGCTGGTCGCCGGTTTCTGCCGGCTGCTCGCCCGGCGCGGGCTCCGCGTGGTCCCGTTCAAGTCGCAGAACATGTCGCTCAACGCCCACGTGGCGCCCGGGGGCGGGGAGATGGGCTGGGCCCAGGTCATGCAGGCGGAGGCGGCCGGCGTCGCGCCCCGCGTGGAGATGAACCCGATCCTGCTCAAGCCGCGCGGAGAGACGCGCAGCCAGGTCGTGCTGCTGGGGCGCGCCCGGCGGGAGAGCGATGCGCGCGGCTACCATCGCCTCGCTCCCACGCTCTGGCCCGCGGTGCGGCGCAGCTACGAGACGCTCGCCCGCGAGGCCGACGTCGTCGTCATCGAGGGGGCCGGGAGCCCCGCCGAGCCCAACCTGATGCGCCGCGACCTGGCGAACATGCGGGTGGCCCGGATGGCCCGCGCCCCGGTGCTGCTGGTGGGCGACATCGACCGCGGCGGTGTCTTCGCGAGCCTGCTCGGCACCATGATGCTGCTGCCGCCCGCCGACCGCCGCCGCGTGCGTGGTTTCATCATCAACAAGTTCCGCGGCGACGCGGGCCTCCTCGCGCCCGCGACCCGCGACCTGACGCGGCGCACGCGCGTCCCGGTGATCGGCGTCGTGCCGTTCCTGCGGGACCTCGCGCTCCCGGAGGAAGACTCGGTGGGCCTGGACGACGCGCGCCCGCCCCGGGGCGGCCTCCGGGTCGCGGTGGTGCGGCTGCCCCACATCGCCAACTTCACCGACTTCGCGCCGCTCGAGAGCGAGCCCGGGATCTCGCTCGTCTACGCGGAGGCCGAGCAGGACCTCGCGGACGCCGCGCTGGTCATCCTGCCGGGCTCCAAGGACACCATCGCCGACCTGCGGGCGGTCAAGGCGCGGGGCCTGGGCCGGGCCCTCGACGCGCACCACCGCCGCGGGGGCCGGATCCTCGGCGTCTGCGGCGGGTTCCAGATGCTGGGCCGCGCGGTCGCGGACCCGCACCGCGTGGAGAGCGGCGGCCGCGAGGACGGCCTCGGCCTGCTCCCGGTCGTGACCACGCTCACGCCGGAGAAGATCACGCGGCGGGTCCGCGCCCGCTGGCTGCCGGACGGGCCGGCCGTCGAGGCCTACGAGATCCACGTGGGCGAGACGGTCGCGGATCCGCCGCCCCGACCGCTCCTCGAGGTCGAAGGCCGCGCGGAGGGCTGCGTCTCGGCCGACGGGCGCGTGTGGGGCACGTACCTCCACGGGCTCTTCGAGTCCGGCGCGGGCCGCCGCCGCGTGCTCGACTGGGCACGCGGCGGCACGGGACCGTCGCCCGGCGCCGCGCGCGATCATCGCGCGCTTCGCGAGGCCGCGTACGACCGGCTCGCCGACACCCTCGCCGCGTGCATCGACCCGCGCGTGCTGGGCGAGCTCGGTGGGGCGTAAGCGCCCGGAATTTCTTTCTTCGCCCCCCTGCGAGCCGAGAGGTATCATCCAGGAATCGCCGCCGCATCGGCGGCGATCGGTGTCTTTGAACATCACGGACCATCTCGCGAACGCAGTGAGGCAAGCGCTCGACGCCGCCGGGTTGCCCGCACCTTCCGAGGTGCAGTGGGAGATCCCGCGTGAGGCGCGTCACGGCGACTATGCCACCAACGTCGCCATGACGCTCGCGCGCGAGGCCCGCCGCCCCCCGCGCAAGATCGCGGAGGCGATCGTCGGCGCCTTCCCGCGGACCGCGGTGGTGGACCGGGTCGAGATCGCCGGGCCCGGCTTCCTCAACGTGTTCCTGTCGCCCGCCTGGTGCGCCGACGCCCTGCACGAGGTGCTGGCCGCGGGCGACGAGTACGGCCGCAGCGACGCGGGCAAGGGCGCGCGGGTCCTGCTCGAGTTCGTCTCGGCCAATCCCACCGGGCCGCTCGTCATCGTCAACGCGCGGGCCGCGGCGGTGGGCGACGCGCTGGCGCGCATCCTGCGCGCGCAGGGCTACGCGGTCGAGTCCCAGTACTACGTCAACGACGCGGGCAATCAGTTCACCGCGCTCGCGCGGTCGGTGGACGTGCGCCTCCGCCAGGCGCTCGGCGAGACGGCCGAGCTGCCCGAGAACGCGTACCCCGGCGAGTACCTCGTGGACCTGGTCGCGGAGTGGCTCGCGGGCGATCCGGCGGGGATGCGGGCGATCGCCGCCCGTCCGGAGGCAGAGCGCCTCGATCTGCTCGGGCGGCGGGCGGTCGCCGACATGGTGGAGAGCCAGCGCCGCGTGCTCGAGGCCTACGGCACCCACTTCGATCAGTGGGCCCACGAGCAGCGCGACGTCCGCGACACCGACCGGCCGCGCGAAGTGATCGACGCGCTGACCCGCGCGGGCCACACCTACGAGCAGGACGGCGCCCTCTGGTTCCGGTCGACCGCTTTCGGCGACGACAAGGACCGGGTCGTCCGCCGGTCGGACGGGGAGCTGACCTACTTCGGGGTGGACATCGGCTTCCACCACTTCGGGAAGTTCGGCCGGGCGGAGCACGTGATCGATTTCCTCGGCCCCGACCATCACGGCTACGTGGCGCGGGTGCGGGCCGCGATGCAGGCCCTCGGTCACCCCCCCGAGTCCTTCGACGTGCTCATCGTGCAGCTCGTGACCCTGCTGCGCGACGGCCAGCCGGTGCGCATGTCCAAGCGGCGGGGCGAGTTCGTGCTGATGGAGGAGCTGCTCGAGGAGGTCGGCCGCGACGCCGCGCGCTTCACGTTCCTCACCCGGCGGCACGACAGCCCCCTCGAGTTCGATCTCGCGGTGGCGACCCGCCAGTCCTCCGACAACCCGGTCTTCTACGTGCAGTACGCGCACGCCCGGGTCGGCAGCCTCTTCAAGAACGCGGCCGAGCAGGGGATCACCGTCCCGGCGTGGAGCCAGGTGGACATGCGCCCGTTGGTCCTCGACGAGGAGCAGGCCCTGATCAAGCGCCTGCTGCAGTATCCCGACCTGGTGGCGGGGGCCGCGCGGGCCCGGGAGCCGCACCGGGTGGCGTACTTCCTGTCCGAGCTGGCCGGCCTCTTCCACCCGTACTACAAGGCGCACCGGGTGATCGTCTCCGACCGCGCGATCACGCTGGCGCGCCTCGGGCTCTGCGCCGCGGTGGCTCAGGTGGTGCGCAACGGGCTCGACCTGCTCGGGGTCTCGGCTCCCGAGAGCATGACCCGCGCCGCGGAGCGCGACTGAGCATGGCCTCGGCGCGACGGCGGGCGGGCGGTGGACCGGGCTTCGGCCAGTGGCTGGTGCTGGGCGGGGCGGTGGTGGTGATCCTCGGCCTCACCTTCGCCCTGGGCCTGCTGGTGGGGCGGCAGCTGGCGCGCAGCAGTCTCGTCGCCGCGCCCCCGTCCGCCTCCGAGGCGGCGCGAAAGGCCAGCGCGCCGGCGCCGCGTCGCGGAGGCATCGCGGCGGAGACCATGGCCGACCGGCCGCCCGAGCCGACCGAGAAGCTGACCTTCTACCAGACGCTGACCGAGCCCCTCAACGGCGGCGGGCCGGCGAGGCCGGAGGCGAAGCCGGTGACGGTCAAGGTGTCGGCGCCGAGCCTGTCTCCGGCCGCCGCCCCGGTGCCCACTCCCGCCCCGGCGGCGCCGTCCGTCTCGCTGCCGCCCGCTCCGGGCAAGGCCGTGGTGCCCGCGCCCCCCGCGGCGAACCTCGCCGCGAGCCCCGCCGCCGCGTCACCGTGGACGGTGCAGGTCGGCGCCTTCAAGAATCGGCGCCAGGCCGAGGACACCCGCCAGCAGCTCGTCGCCGCAGGGCTCGAGGCCTACGTGGCCAGCGTGCCCGCCCAGGACGGTCAGGCCCGCTTCCGGGTCCGGGTGGGGACGTACCGGAGCCGCGAGGAAGCCGCGGCGGTCGCCGAGCGGATCCGCGCCCAGCGGTCGGTCACCGCGTTCGCCACGCCCAAGTAAGGCCGCCCCCGCGTTGGACCGGCAGCTCGGCCGCATCCTCATCTCTCGGCACGAGATCGCGGCCCGCGTCGCGGGGCTCGGGGAGGCCATCGGTCGGGACTACGCGGGGCGGGCCCCGCTGCTGGTCGGGGTCCTCAAGGGCGCGGTGGTCTTCACCGCGGACCTGCTCCGGGCCATCCCGCTGCCGGCCGCGATGGACTTCATGGCGGTCTCGTCCTACGGCTCGGGCACCCGGTCCTCCGGGGTGGTGCGGCTCACCGCGGATCTGTCGCTGTCGATCGAGGGCCGGGACGTGATCATCGTGGAGGACGTCATCGACTCCGGGCGCACCATCAGCTACCTGCGCCGGAACCTGGCCACCCGGCACCCGCGGAGCCTCGCCCTGTGCGTGCTGCTCGATAAGGTGTCCCGCCGGGAGGTTGACGTCGAGGTCGATTACGTGGGCTTCGTCGTCCCCGACGAGTTCGTGGTGGGCTACGGCCTCGACTACGACGGCTGGCACCGCAACCTGCAGCTCTTCCAGCAGAACCAGTCGCCGCGGGGCGAGATCGTCTTCTCCGACTTCCTCAAGAAGGTCGAGTCGGGGGAGGTGCGCGAGGTCACCCTCAAGGGTAACAACGTCTCCGGCCGCATGAGCGACGGCTCGTCGTTCCGGACCTTCACCGCCGACTACCCGGACCTGGTCAAGTCGCTGAAGGACAAGGGCGTCAAGATCGACGTCAAGCCGCCCGACACCAACTCGTGGCTGGCCATCGTGCTGCAGTGGGTCCCGATGCTGCTGTTCATCGGGGTCTGGATCTTCTTCATGCGGCAGATGCAGGGCGGGGGCGCCAAGGCCCTGTCCTTCGGGAAGGCGCGGGCCCGGCTGATCTCGGAGAAGCAGAACAAGGTCACCTTCCAGGACGTGGCCGGCGTGGACGAGGCCAAGGAAGAGCTCCGCGAGATCATCGAGTTCCTGAAGGACCCCCCCAAGTTCCAGAAGCTCGGCGGCAAGATCCCGAAGGGCGTGCTGCTCGTCGGCCCTCCGGGCACCGGCAAGACGCTCCTGGCCAAGGCCATCGCGGGCGAGGCCAACGTGCCGTTCTTCTCGATCTCCGGCTCGGATTTCGTCGAGATGTTCGTGGGCGTGGGCGCCTCCCGGGTGCGCGATCTCTTCGAGCAGGGCAAGAAGCACGCGCCCTGCATCATCTTCATGGACGAGATCGACGCGGTCGGCCGGCACCGGGGCGCGGGCCTCGGCGGCGGGCACGACGAGCGCGAGCAGACCCTCAATCAGCTGCTGGTCGAGATGGACGGCTTCGAGACCAACGAGGGTGTGATCCTGATCGCGGCCACCAACCGGCCCGACGTGCTGGACCCGGCGCTGCTGCGGCCCGGCCGCTTCGACCGCCAGGTGGTGGTGGCGCGACCCGATGTGAAGGGGCGCGAGGAGATTCTCAAGGTCCACTCGCGGCGCATCCCGCTCGCGCCCAAGGTCGACCTCAAGGTGCTGGCCCGCGGCACCCCCGGCTTTTCGGGAGCGGACCTGGCCAACCTGGTGAACGAGGCGGCGCTGCTGGCCGCGCGCCAGGACAAGAAGGTCGTCGAGATGATCGACTTCGAGAACGCCAAGGACAAGGTCCTGATGGGCGTGGAGCGGCGCTCGATGATCATCTCGGAGACCGAGAAGAAGACCATCGCCTACCACGAGGCGGGCCACGCGCTGGTGGCGGACCTGCTGCCGGGGGCGGACCCGCTGCACAAGGTGACGATCATCCCCCGCGGTCGGGCCCTCGGTCTCACCCAGCAGCTGCCCGCCGACGACAAGTACAACTACTCGAGGGACTACCTCGTGAATCGGATCACGATCCTCCTCGGCGGCCGCGCGGCGGAGGAGATCGTCTTCCAGCAGCAGACCACCGGGGCGGGGGACGATCTGGAGAAGGCGACCGAGATGGCCCGCAAGATGGTCTGCGAGTGGGGCATGTCCGACAAGATGGGCCCGCTCACCTTCGGCAAGGGCGAGGAGCACATCTTCCTCGGGCGCGAGGTGGCCCGCCCCAAGGACTTCAGCGAGGAGACCGCGGTCCTGATCGACTCCGAGATCAAGCGGATCGTGATCGAGTGCGCCACGCGCGCCCGCCACATGATCGAGACGAATCTCGAGAAGCTCCACGCCCTGGCCCGCGCCCTCCTCGAGCGCGAGTCGCTGGACGGCGAGGAGATCGCGCGGATCCTCCGGGTCCCCCCGCTCCACGAGGCGCCCAGCCCGGCCTAGCGCTCGCGCCCGCACCCGCAAATTCGGGGCCCGCGCGGGCCCGTTGCGGTGATAAGTTGATCGTGGAGCCCTCCCCGTGAATCGCGCGACCGTGGCAGGAGTGTCGGTGGGCGATGGCCTGGACGTGGCCATCGTGGGAGCCCTCAACGTGAGCCCGGAGTCGTTCTACTCGGGCTCGGTGGTCACCGACGCCGACCGGCTCCTTCAGGCCGCCGAAGCGATGGCCCAGGCGGGCGCCGCCTGGCTCGACGTGGGGGCCATGTCCACCGCGCCCTACCTCGAGGCCCGGATCCCGGAGACGCAGGAGGCCGATCGCCTGCACTGGGCGGTGGGCCTGCTGACCGCCAAGCTCGGCCTGCCGGTCTGCGCCGACACGAGCCGCGCGCTACCGGCCCGGGCCGCTCTCGAGAGCGGCGCCCGCATGCTCAACGACGTGACCGGGCTGGCCGCGGATCCCGGGCTCGCCCGCCTGGCCGCCGAGGCGGGCGCCGGCCTCGTCCTCATGGCCGCTCCGGTGGCCGCGCCGGCCCCAGGTGAGCCCATCGAGACGGTGCTCGCGTCTCTGACCGGAAGCCTCGCCCGGGCGCGCGCGGCGGGGATGCCCGACGACCGGATCCTGGTCGACCCGGGCATCGGCTTCTTCCGCGGCGACACCATCGCCTGGCCCGAGTGGGACTGCCGCGTGCTGGCCGGCTTGCCGGTCATCCGGACCCTTGGGCGCCCGGTCTACGTCGGCGTCTCGCGGAAGTCCTTCATCGGGGCTCTGGCCGGCGCCCCCGACCCGGCCGATCGGCTGCCCGGCACGCTGGCCGCCACCGCGGCGGCGGTCCTGGGCGGAGCCCACGTCATCCGGGCCCACGACGTCGCCGAGACCGCACAGGCGGTCCGGGTCGCCCAGGCCATCCGCCGGGCGGGGACCGGGGGCGCCTAGTCATGTGGCCCGTGCTCCAGACCTTCCGTCCGCGCGACGCGATCGACATCGTGCTGGTGGCGATCGTGCTCTACCGCATCTTCGTGATGTTCAAGGAGACGCGCGCGGTGCAGATGCTCCTGGGCCTGGCCGGTCTCATGCTGGCCTCGTTCCTGGCCCGCTACTTCGAGCTGTTCAGCACGAGCTGGCTGCTCGACAACTTCTGGTCGTTCTGGGTGCTGGCCCTGATCGTCCTCTTCCAGCCCGAGCTGCGCCGGGCCCTCACGCGCCTCGGGGAGAGCCGCCTCTTCCAGGGCATGAGCCTCGGCGCGCGCGAGGAGCGGAGCCACCTCATCGACGAGGTGATCAAGGCGGCGGACTCGCTCGCGAGCAAGCGCATCGGCGCCCTCATCGTGCTGGAGCGCAGCACCGGGCTGCGCAACTACGCGGAGCTCGGGGTGCCGCTCGACGCGGTCGTCTCGGCCGACCTGCTCGTGAGCCTCTTCCTGCCCTACTCGCCGCTGCACGACGGCGCCGCCTTCGTCCGCGGCGATCGTGTGGCCGCGGCGGGGTGCTTCCTGCCGCTGTCGCGCAACACGCAGCTCGGCCGGAACATGGGCACCCGGCATCGCGCGGGCCTCGGCCTGGCCGAGGAGACCGACGCGGTGGTGCTGATCGTCTCGGAGGAGAGTGGGCACACCTCGCTCGCGGTCGACGGGCAGATGGAGTCGCCGCTCGACCAGGAGTCGCTGCGCCGCCGATTGGGCGATCTCTTCTCCCTGGAGGAGGCCCCCATGCCTCGGCGCGGCGCGTGGTGGGAGCCGGCTCGGGAGTGGCTGCGCAAGTGAGCGCGCTCACCCGGCACTGGGAGCTGAAGCTGCTCGCCCTGGTGGTCTCGATGGTGATCTGGGTCTTCGTCATGACCTCCGAGAAGGCCGACGTGGTCGTCGCGGCGCCGATCGAGCTGGACGGCATCCCGGCCGGCCTCGAGGTGAAGGGGGAGCGGCCCGACAGCGTGGACGTCCAGCTGCACGGCCTGCGGGTCGCGCTCGACCGTCTCGGGACCGACCGCGTGCGGGCGCGCGTGAGCCTGGCCGGCTCGCGGGCGGGCGAGGTCACCCTGCGCGTGCAGCCGGAGCAGATCACGGTGCCGCCCGGGGTCACCGTCATCCGGGTCAACCCCTCCCGCCTCCGCCTCGTCCTGGGGCCCGTGCGCTCGTGAGCCGTCTCTTCGGCACCGACGGCATCCGCGGCCTCGCCAACAAGCCCCCGCTCACCACCGAGCTGGCCTTCCGCCTCGGGCGCCAGCTCGTGGCCACCCTGCTCGAGCACGACCGAGGCCACAAGACCCGGCTGGTCGTCGGCCGCGACACGCGGCTCTCCGGGCCGATGCTCGAAGGCGCGCTCGTCTCCGGCGCCCTCTCCGCGGGCGGGGACGTCTACGCGGTCGGGGTGCTGCCCACTCCCGCGATCGCCTACCTGACCCGGCGGCTCGAGGCCCACGGCGGCGTCGTCCTCTCGGCCTCCCACAATCCCTTCGAGGACAACGGGATCAAGATCTTCTCCTCGGAAGGGGCCAAGTTCCCCGACGCCTGGGAAGAGGAGATCGAGGGGCGCCTGAGCGGTCCCGACACCGCGCCCTGGCCCACCGGCATGGACATCGGCCGTCTCGTGCAGCACGACGCCGCCGAGGCCGACTACATCACCCACGCGCGGGCCACGTGCCCGTTCGACCTGCGCGGCCTCCGGGTGGTGCTCGACTGCGCACACGGCGCGACCTACCGGGTGGCGCCGGAGGTCTTCCGCCGCCTGGGAGCCGACGTGCGGGTGCTGAACGCGAGCCCGGACGGCGAGAACATCAACCGGGGCGTGGGGGCGATGCACCCGGAGATGCTGCAGAAGGAAGTCCTGCGCACGCGGGCCCAGGTGGGCCTCGCCTTCGACGGCGACGGCGACCGGCTGATCTCGGTGGACGAGGACGGCCAGCTCCGGGACGGCGACTTCGCGCTCGCGATCTGCGGCCGCCACCTCGCGTCCCGCGGGCTGCTGAAGAGCGGCACGGTGGTCACCACCGTGATGGCCAATCTCGCGCTCGACCGCGTGCTCACCCGCGCGGGAATCGGGCTCGCCAAGGTGCAGGTGGGCGACCGCTACGTGCTGGAGGAGATGCTGCGCGTCGGCGCCAACCTGGGCGGCGAGCAGTCCGGCCACCTGCTGTTCCTCGATCACAGCACCACCGGCGACGGGATCGTGTCCGCGCTGCAGCTCATCGGGGTGATGCAGGAGACCCGGTCCTCGCTGGGCGAGCTGGCGAAGTGTCTCGTGAAGTTCCCCCAGGTGCTGGTGAACGTGGCGGTGAAGGAGAAGCCGCCGGTGGAGAGCATCCCCGGGCTCGCCGAGCGCGTCCGCGCCCTCGAGGCCGACATGAACGGCGCCGGGCGCATCCTGCTGCGGTACTCCGGCACCGAGTCGCTCCTGCGCGTGATGATCGAGGGCGAGGAGCAGGCCCGTATCGAGCGCATGGCCGAGGAGCTGGCCGGCCTCGTGCGCCGGAGCATCGGGGCGTGAGCCGGGTGCTCGGCATCGGCGTCGACCTCACCCAGATGCCGCGGATGCGGCGGGTGGTCGCGCGCTGGGACGAGCGCTTTCTCCAGCGGGTCTTCACCGAGCAGGAGATCGCCTACTGCCGGCGCCGGCGCGATCCGATCCCGCACTTCGCGGCGCGCTTCGCGGCGAAGGAGGCCACCCTCAAGGCCCTCGGCACGGGCCTGCGCATGGGGGTGAACTGGCGCGAGCTCGAGGTGCGGCGCGAGCGCGGCCACGGGTGCTCCTCTCCCTCACCCACGACGGCGAGTACGCGATGGCGCAGGCCATGCTGATCGGGGACGGCGCCGATGACGAGGCGAGGCGCCGCTAGCGTGGCGCTCGGGCTCGCCCTCGTCGTCCAGGGCTGCGCCGGGCTGATCGCGGGCAAGGATTCGGCGGACGCGCCTCCCGCCGCCCCCGCGGGCCCGGCCGGGCCGATCGCGGGATCCGTCCAGGTGGAGAAGGGCCGGCCCGGGATCGTCATCGCGGCCCCGCACGGCACCTCCGACAGCGCCACCGACCTCATGGGGCGCGAGCTCGCGAAGCTGACCGGGTTCAGCCTGGTGGTGGTGACGGGCTACACGCACGTCGACGCGGGTGGCCGGCGCTACAACGTCAACCGGCCCACCGAGAGCCAGCTCGGCGCGGCGGCGCGGCTCGAGGTGGAGACCGAGCCGGCCCGCCAGGTCTACCAGGCGTACCGGCGCCAGGTGACCGAGGTCGCGCAGGGCCCGCTCCGGCTCTACGTCGAGGTGCACGGCAACGCCCGCCCGGAGAGCGCGGGCCGCATGGAGATCGCCACCGTCGGCGTGAGTCGCGACGACGCCTGGCGGCTCAAGGCCCTCCTCGAGATGATCCGCGACGCCCGCCTGCCCGCCGAGGGAGACGTCCCCCGGCTCGAGGTCTGGATGGAGCCCTACGATTCGCTCTGGTACACCGCCTCCGCGGCCAAGCAGTCGGGCATTCTCGCGCAGACCCAGCTGGCGCTCCACATCGAGCTTCCGCGCGCGGCCCGGACCACCTACCGGGAGGCCTACACGACGGTGCTCGCCGACTTCCTCATCCAGTCGGCGACCCTGCTCCTGCCGCCGACGCGCTGATCCCGTGCGGCCCATCTTCACCGCCGCCGAGATGCGCGCGCTGGACGCGCGCGCGATCCGCGACCTGGGCATCCCCGGCTTCCAGCTCATGGACGCGGCCGGCTCGGGCGCGGCCGCGCTCATCGGTCGCTGGCTCGCCCCGATCCGCGGCCGGCGCATCGTCATCGTGTGCGGCAAGGGCAACAACGGAGGCGACGGCTTCGTGGTCGCGCGCCGTCTCCGGGGCCGCGGCGCGGCGGTGACGGTGTTCTTGACCGCGCGCCGCGACGAGGTGCAGGGCGACGCCGCGGAGGCCCTCGCGGGCTGGCGGGGGCGGGTCGAGGCGATCGACGCGGGGCCGGATCCGGGCGCGCTCGTGCGGGCGCTCGAGCGGGCCGAGGCGGTGGTGGACGCGCTGCTCGGCACCGGCCTCACCGGTCCGGCCCGGGGGCAGGTGGCGGCGGCCATCGAGGCCATCAACGAGGCGGGCCGTCGCGGGATTCCGGTCATCGCCCTCGATCTGCCGTCGGGACTCTCCTCCGATCACGGCGCGCTGCTCGGGCCGACCGTGAAGGCCGCGCGGACCATCACCTTCGCCGGGCTCAAGCGGAGCCTGCTGCTCCATCCCGCCGCCGCGCAGGCCGGGCCGGTCGACGTCGTCGACATCGGCGTGCCGGCCGCGGACGCCGAGCGCGACGTCACCACCTGGCGGCTCGAGGCGGCCGACGTGCGCCGGTATTTCCCCGCGCGCGAGGCCGACGCCCACAAGGGCCGCTTCGGCCATCTCCTGATCGTGGCGGGCTCGCTCGGCAAGACCGGCGCCGCGGTGCTCGCCGCCCGGGCCGCGCTGCGGAGCGGGGTCGGTCTCTGCACGATCGCGGCCCCGGCCTCGCAGCAGCCCATCGTCGCCACGCACGCGCCGGAGTACATGACCGAGGCGCTGCCCGAGACCGCCGCGGGCAGCCTCGCGCTGGCCGGGCGGGAGCGCATTCTCGAGCTGGCTCACCGCATGGACGCGGTCGCGCTCGGACCCGGGCTCTCGCTCCACCCCGAGACGCAGGAGCTGGCCCGCGCCCTGGTGGCCGAGGTGGAGCGGCCCCTCGTGGCGGACGCCGACGCGCTCAGCGCGCTCGCCGGGCATCTGGACCTGCTGCGTCGCGCGCTCGGCCCGCGCGCCCTGACCCCGCACCCCGGCGAGATGGCGCGCATGCTCGGCGTGTCCGTCGACGCCGTGCAGGGCGATCGCCTCGAGGTCACCCGCCGCTTCGCCCGCGACCACCGCGTGGGCCTCGCGCTCAAGGGCGCGGGCACCGCGATCGGTGGCCCCGACGGGCGCGTGGTGGTGAACTCCACCGGCAATCCCGGCATGGCCAAGGGCGGGTCGGGCGACGTGCTCACCGGCATCGTGGGCGCGCTGCTCGCGCGGGGGCTCGACCCGGTCGCCGCGCTCGAGGCGGGCTGCTACCTGCACGGCCTGGCCGGGGACCTGACCGCGGCGGAGCGGGGCGAGATCGCGATGCTCGCGGGCGACATCGTCGAGAAGCTGCCCGCCGCGCTCCAGGCCCTCGCGGGGCAGACGCCGTGAGCCGGCGGACCCTCGCGTCGCGCGGTCCCGCCGAGACGCAGGCGATCGGCGAGCGGCTGGGCGCGCGCCTGACCCCGGGCGCGGTGGTCGCGTGCACCGGCGAGCTGGGAGCGGGGAAGACGTGCTTCCTGCAGGGGCTCGCGCGCGGGCTCGGCGTGACGGGCGGCGTGACGAGCCCGACCTTCGTGCTGGTCAACCAGTACCGCGGCGGCCGGATGCCGATCTACCACCTCGACGCCTACCGCACCGGCAGCCTCACCGAGCTGGTGGACCTGGGCCTCGAGGAGATGCTCCACGGCGACGGCGTCACCGTGATCGAGTGGGCGGACAAGCTCCTGCCGCTCCTGCCCGCGCGGACGATCCACGTGCACCTCGAAGGGCTCGGCGACGAGCCGCGCGAGATCACCATCGACGAGCCCGTATCCGATCCGGCTCATTGAACCCGGGCGCGGGCGCGTGCTACGGCATGCACATGAGCGCGGGGAGCGGCATCGGGCGCTGGCCGGCGGAGGACCGGCCCCGGGAGCGCTTCTACCACAAGGGCGCCGAGTCCCTCGCCGACGCCGAGCTGCTCGCCATCCAGCTCGGCGCCGGTCTCGCCGGCTGCAGCGCCATGGACATGGCGCGCGACCTGCTGAGCCGCTACGGGTCGCTCTCGGGGCTGGCCGGGCGCGGGATCGCCGAGCTGGCCGCGGTGCGCGGGGTGGGGCCGGTGAAGGCGGTGCGGCTCGCCGCCGCGTTCGAGATCACCCGGCGGCTACGCTCGCGGAACGGGCCGGGCCGGGTCGTGCTGGGCAGCCCCGAGCAGGTGTTCGCGCGATACGGGCCCCTGATGGAGGACCTCCAGAAGGAGGTGTTCCGGGTGGCGCTGCTGGACGCCCAGAACGGGCTCCTCCGGGACGTGGTGATCTCGGAGGGCACGCTCTCGGCCAGCCTGGTCCACCCCCGCGAGGTCTTCAAGCCGGCCATCCTGGAATCGGCCGCGTCGATCATCCTGCTGCACAACCACCCGAGCGGGGACCCGACCCCGAGCCGGGAGGACCTACGGCTCACCCGGCAGCTCGTGGACTGTTCGGAGCTGCTCGATCTGCGCATCCACGACCACGTCATCATCGGCCGGCAGCGGTTCATCAGCCTGGCCCAGCGCGGCGAGCTGGGTGGAGAGGGCCGCCCGCGCTAGCCCTTGGCCAGCTTCTCGACCTCCTTCTTGGACATGGACTGGATGCGGGCCAGCAGGCCCTTCACCTTCCGCTCGGAGGCGTGATCGGCCAGGATCAGCTTCTTGGACTTCGTGCCGGTGACGATATACGCCACCCAGTCGTCGAGACTCGGCGTGCCCCGCCACGCCACCGTGAGACCGTTGAGCCGCATCCGTTTCCTGCCCTCGATCTTCGCCAGTGGCTTCCGGCTGGCCTCCATACGCGATCTTCTCCTCCTCGGAAGGGTGCACACGGTGCTGCGCCACGCAACCTTATGAACCGGTCTCGACCCTGTCAAGGCTTCGTTTGGCCGCAACACAAGCGTAATTTGGCGCCTTGGCGCGCGTGAGCCTGCGTGAATGCTGCCTGCGACGCGAGGCCTCGCGGCGGTGGACGATCAGAGCGTCACTTTTCGGGGCCCCCCCTCTCGGAGCGCGTCGTAGCGTGCGTTTTTCGCGATTGTGGATGGCGGTGGATAAGTGGATAACCTGTGGGTTATTTCTGGCGGGCGGCCGCGAGGGCGTCGAGGATGCGCCGCGGCAGCAGGGGCCCGCGGGTGATGAAACCGGTGAAGATCCCGCACGCGGTTGCGCCCGCGTCGAGCGCCCGGCGCGCCGATTCGGGGCTGTCGATGCCGCCGGTCGCGATCAGCTCCAGGCCGTCGCCGAAGCGCTCGCGGACCCGGCGCACGTTGTCCAGCGTGGTCTCGAAGAGGGCCGGCCCCGAGAGCCCGCCGGTCCGCTGGGAGAGCCGCGGCTCGTCGACGCGGCGGGTGTTGCCGTAGTTGACGATGGTGATCCCCGCGTCGAGCGCGGCCGGGATCGTGATCTCCTCGTTGGTCTCCCGGAAATCCGGCGAGATCTTGACGATGAGGGGCTTGGCGGTGGCGGCCCGGACGGCCCGGAACACGTCCTTCAACTCGGCGGGCCGCGTGGACCAGCCGTAGACCAGCTTGGTGTTGGGCGAGGAGATGTTGAGCTCGACCAGCTCGCCGAACTCCTGGAGGCCCGCCACGACCCGTACGTAGTCCTCCGCGGATTCCCCCGCCGCGGCCACGATCAGCGGCACGCGATGCGGCAGGGCGGCCAGCGCGGACCGGTAGGCCTCGAGACCGGGATTCTTGAACCCGTTGCAGTTGACGAGTCCCGGCCCCTCCGCGGTCTGGATGCGCACCAGGTTGGGCTCGGGATGGCCGGGCCGCGGGCCGGGGGTGATGCTCTTGGCGGTCACCGCGCCCCACCCGAGGCCCATGGCCCGGCGCAGGATCGCGGTGTCGTAATACATGGAGGAGAGGATCAGCGGATTCGCCAGGCGCACGCCGCCCAGCGTCGTCGCGAGCCGGGGATCGGGATTGCGGAACATCCCGAGGCGATCGAGCGGCAGGTGACGCAGCCCCCACTGGCCCAACGCCACCGCGCTGCGCTCGGGCAGCCGCGCCAGCACGCCACGGTAGAACGCGCGGTAGAGGAGATCGAGGGCGCCGACCATGTGGTGGACCGGGCGCATGATATCCTACAACCATGTCGCAAGACACCACGCGTCGATTGCTGAGGGAGTTCGGGGTCGCCGTCACGAGCTTCGAGGATGCGGTCGAGGGCGGGCAAGGCGAAGCCGCGCGGAAGGCCGAGGCGCTGCTGCGCGAGCACATGAAGGAGCTGATCGGGCTCGTCGAGCGCCTGTCCGAGCAGGCCGCCAAGCTCTAGCCCCGCCGGTGCCGGCCCGGCGCATCGTCTCCCTCATCCCCAGCATCACCGAGATCCTGTTCGCCATCGGGGCGGGGGACCGCGTGGTGGGCTGCACGATCTACTGCACCGAGCCGCCCGAGGGCGTGGCCACCAAGACCCGGGTCGGCGGCGAGAAGAACCCCAAGCTCGAGGTCATCCGCGACCTCGGCGCCGACCTCGTCATCGCCAACGTCGAGGAGAACGTGCGCGAGCACGTCGAGACGCTCCGGGGGTGGAGCATCCCGGTCCACGTCACGTACCCACGCACCGTGGCCGACGGCATCCGGCTGGTGGGGGAACTGGGGGCGCTGCTCGAGGCGGGGGAGCGGGCGCGCGCGCTCGAGGCCGAGCTCCAGGCGCGCTATGACCGGGTGCGGGCCGCCATCGCGGGGCGGCGGCCGCGCCGCGTGTTCTGCCCGATCTGGCGCAAGCCCTACATGACGATCAACCGGGACACCTACGTCCACGACATGCTGGCGGTGGTGGGCGGGGCCAACGTGTTCCGGGACGAGACGACCCGTTATCCCCAGATCACGCTCGAGCAGATGGCCGCGACGGACGTGGAGGTGATCCTGCTCCCGGACGAGCCCTACCGCTTCCGCCGGGTCCACGAGGCGGACTTCGCGCCGTTCCCCGATCTGCCCGCGGTGCGCGACGGCCGGATCCACCTCGTGGACGGCAAGCTGCTGTCCTGGTACGGCCCGCGGATCGCGCAGGCCCTCGAGATCCTCCCGCCGCTCCTGGAGGCCTAGCGGCGGCGCTTTGGCTTCCGGGGCGACGCCTTCGCGGCCCGCGCCGGCTTGCGGGCCTTCGTGGCCGCGGGCGCGCTCACCTCGAGGATCATCTCGATCTCCACCGGAATGCCGGCGGGGAGCGAGCCCATGCCCACCGCGGAGCGGGCGTGGCGGCCGTTGTCGCCGAACACCTCCACCATGAGGTCCGAGAAGCCGTTGATGACCTTGGGCTGCTCCCCGAAGCTCTCGACCGCGTTCACCATCCCCAGCACCTTGACCACGCGCTTGACGCGGTCGAGGCTGCCCAGGAGCGCGCGCGCGGAGCCCAGCAGGTTGAGGCCGACCTCCCGCGCCACCTTGTAGGCGTCCTCGGTGGAGAGGTCCCGCCCGACCTTGCCGCGGGCGCTCGGGTTGCCCTCGATGCGGATCGGGCCGTGGCCGGACAGGAAGAGCAGGTTGCCGGTGCGGACGCCCGGGACGTAGTTGCCCATGGGCTTGGGCGGGTGGGGCAGCGTGATGCCGAGCTCCTTGATCCTGGCTTCTGCGCCCATCACGGTCTCCTCGTGGGAAAGGGGTGAGCCGAGTACTACGGCGACGTCGCCCGCGGGCCGATGAAGAAGAACGCGGGCCCGTCGTCGTCGGTGCGCCAGACGATCGCCTCGACCTCGACCGGCTGCGAGCCCGGGGGCTCCATGCGCAAGTGCGCGGGGCGGCCGACCTCGAGCGGCTCGCGACGCAGGAGCTCGTCGAGCGAGACCTTGACGCCGAGCGCGCTCACGTTCACCGCGTGGAGATGGAGGAGGCGATCGCCGGTCTGGACGGTCACAGGCCACGAGGCCGCCACCCGTGCGTGCCGGCGATGCTCCGCCGGCGAGGGACTGGTAGCGGTGTGCGGGCTCGGCACGGGCCGAGTTTCCCATCGGCCCCTGGCCTTCACAAGTGCCTTTTTTTGCCCGCCCCCGCGCCGGCGGACCGTGTCAAAATGCGAACGGTTTCGAGGACCGATTCCCATGAGCCCACCTGCAATTCCTTCACCCGCGGCGACCCTGGTCCTCATGCGCGATCGGCCGGGCGGGCCGGCCGAGATCCTGCTCATCCAGCGCCACGGGCGCAGCAAGTTCGCGGCGGGCGATTACGTCTTCGCCGGCGGCAAGGTCGAGGCCGACGATATCCCCGCGGACGTGGAGCAGTTCTGCCGCGAGCTCACCCCGGATCAGGCGAGCGCCCGGCTGGGCGGCGACCTGACGCCCCGGCAGGCCCTGGGCTACTGGGTGGGGGCCATCCGCGAGGCCTTCGAGGAGGTGGGCATACTCCTGGCGTACGACCGCCGGGGCGAGTTTGTGCGCTTCACCGCGGACAATCGCGCCCGCTTCGAGGCCCATCGCCAGGCGTGCCAGTCGGCCAACCCCGCCTTCTTCACGATGCTGCGCGAGGAAGGCCTGACCCTCGCCACCGAGCGCCTGACCTATTTCGCGCACTGGATCACGCCCGAGGAGCAGCCGCTGCGCTTCGACACCCGGTTCTTCGCCACGGAGGCCCCGCCGGGGCAGGAGCCGGAAGTCGACGGGCACGAGATCGTGGCCCTGCGCTGGCTGACGCCGGCGGAGGCCTTCGCGGCGCTCGGGGGGAAGGAGATCACCCTCCGGCTACCCACCATCAAGAACCTGGAGGTGCTGCAGGGCACCGGAGCCCGCACCGCCGAGATCCTGGGGGCGCTCCGCGGCCGCCCGGTGCCCACCATCCGTCCCCGGGTTCTCCAGGTGGACGGCAAGCCCGTCCCGGTCCTGCCCGGCGATCCTCGCTGGTACTAGCGGCCGAGGGCGCGGTCGAGCTCGCCCGCGAGGGCGTCGGACACGCGCGTGAGCGGCAGGCGGCACTCGGCCGAGCCGATCAGCCCCTGGCGCCAGAGACAGTGCTTGATCGGGACCGGATTCGGCTCCTTGAAGAGCAGCGGCACGAGCGGCTCGAGCCGCGACCAGGCCTTGCGCGCGCCCTGGTGGTCGTTGGCGGCCATGCGCTCGTACACGGTGAGGAACAGCGCGGTCTCGACGTGTGCGGAGGCCAGGATGCCGCCGTCGCCGCCGTGGGCCAGCATCGTGTAGAAGTAGGCGTCCTCGCCGGTGAGCACCGCGAAGCCGTCGGGCCGCTGGCGCAGCAGATCGAGCGACTGCGCGATGCTGCCCGACGAGTCCTTCACCCCCGCGATGTTCGGGATCTCGGCCAGACGCAGCAAGGTCTCGTTGGTCAGGTTGACCCCGGTGCGGTAGGGGATGTTGTAGATCAGGATCGGCCGGTCGGTGGCCTCCGCGATGCGCGTGAAGTGTAGGAGCATGCCGTCCTGGCTCGGGCGGTTGTAGTACGGGCAGACCGAGAGGATGCCCTGCACCGGGTGGCGCTGCAGCCGCTTCACCGCCTTGACCGCCTTGCGCGTGTCGTTGCTGCCGACCCCGACCACGATCGGCACCCGGCCCGCCACCGTCGCGACGGTGCGCTCGACCAGGCGGTCGGCTTCCTCGTCGTCGATGGTCGGGCTCTCGCCGGTGGTGCCGAGCGGGATGACGCCGGTGATCCCGAGCTTCACGTAGTGGTCGATGAGGCGCTCGTACGCGGGGTAGTCGATCTCCCCCTCGGTGAACGGGGTGATCGCGGGCAGCCAGACGCCGGAGAAGCGCATGGGCGGTACCTCCTGGATTTTCGAGTCTAGCACGCGTGCTATACTCCCGGGCACTTCCGGCGTAGAAGGAGGCTCGTGATGCGTGTCGACCAGCTGACGGAGCACCTGCCGGCCGAGGAGATCGAGCGTCCGAAGGCGTGGACGCGCGACACCATCTCCACGGACCGATGGCTGATCCCGCTGTCCGAGGCCTGCGTGGCGGAGCTGGACCAGGTGGTGAGGTCGCTGCGCGAGACCCCGCGCCCGGTCGAGAGCCTGGCCCCCGCGGCGTTCTCGCTGCGGGCGTGCTCCGACCTCATGTCGGACGTGCGGGCGAAGCTCGAGACCGATACCGGCCTCGCGGTGGTGGATCGCTTCCCGGTCGAGCGCTACGAGACGGAGGAGAACCGGGCCATCGGGTGGCTGCTCGCCGCCATGCTCGGGCAGGTCGTCGCGCAGAAGGCCAACGGCTCGCGGCTCTACGACGTGAAGGACACCGGCCAGGCGCTCGGCTACGGCGTGCGCCGCTCGGTCACCAACCTGGGCCAGCCCTTCCACACCGACGGCGGCTGGCTCTGGAAGGCGCCCAACTTCGTGGGTCTCTTCTGCCTTGAGTCCGCGCTGGAGGGCGGCCTGAGCCGCTTCACGAGCCTCGTGACCGCGCACAACGCGCTCCGTCGCAGCCGGCCCGACCTCCTCGCCCGTCTCTATACTCCGTTCGCGTGGGATCGCCAGGGCGAGCACGCCCCCGACGACGTCCGCGCGAGCCACCACCCGGTGTTCGAGTACGAGCGCGGGATCCTGGCCGCGCGTTACTACGAGGACTACATCGTCAACGGCCAGCGGCTGGCCGCCACCGCGCTCGACGACGAGGGCCGGGAGGCGCTCGACGCGATGCGCGCGATCGTGGACGATCCCGCGAGCTGGGTCGAGTTCCGCATCGAGAAGGGCCAGCTCCAGTACCTCAACAACCGGCAGTTCGCGCACAGCCGGACCGCCTTCAAGGACGTGGAAATCCCGCAGCAGGGTGGGGGCCGTCACATGCTGCGGCTCTGGAACCGCGACGAGGGCTCCTGGCATCTCGAGGGTCGCCCCGCCGCCTGACCGCTTCGTGCCCCCGCTGACGCTCGAGACCGCGGCCTATTCCGCGCTGATCCTCCTGCTGGCCTACTGGGTGCGGGGCATGGCCGGCTTCGGCTCGGGCCTGATCGCGGTGCCGTTGCTCACCCTGCTGTGGCCGGTCACGGTGGTGGTGCCGCTCGTGGTCGCCCTCGACTACCTGGGCTCGGCCAGCCAGGGGGTGAAGAACGTGGAGCAGGTGGCCTGGAGCGAGCAGCTCTGGCTGATCCCGTTCATGGTGGTGGGTGTGCTCGCCGGCCTCTGGGTGCTGGCGGTGATGAGCACCGCGATCCTGGCCCGCATCCTCGGCGCCTTCGTCATCGTGTACGCGATCTACCAGATGCTGCCGCTGCCCGAATTGCGCGGCTCGCGCGCGGCCGCGAGCTACTGCGGGCTCCTGGGCGGGCTGGTCGGCACGCTCTTCGGCACCGGCGGCCCCTTCTACGTGATCTACCTGAACCTGCGCGGGCTGGAGCGCCTCGCCTTCCGCGCCACCTTCGCGATGAACTTCCTGATCGACGGCGGGGTGCGGCTCGCCGCGTTCGCGGCGGCGGGGCTCTTCGGCCGCCAGACGCTCGGCTACCTGCTGGCCGCGCTCCCCATCGCGGGGGCCGGTCTGTACGTGGGCGGCCGCATCCAGACCGGGCTCTCCCAGCGCACGTTCCAGATCGTGATCCGGCTGCTCCTCCTGACCTCCGGCCTGGCCCTCCTGCTCAAGCGCTGACCCGCGCCTAGGGCGCCGGCGGCGGCGCCGACGCCATGGCGCCGCCCTTCAGACGGCGGGGGCGCGCGGTCGTCTGAGGAGGGGGAGCGCCAGGCCCGCCGCCACCAGGCCCTGCGCCACCGCGGCCAGGGCCATGCCGCGGTAGCCCCCGTTGCCGATGGCGGCGGCGCCCACCGCCGAGCCGATGACGAGGCCGCTCTGGTTGGTGAGCGCGATGAGCCCGAAGAGGGCGCCGCGCTGCTTCGGGGCCAGCTCCGAGCCGTAGGCGAGGAAGGCGGGCCGGCTGGCCGCGTTGCAGAGGGTGAGGGCGATCGCGAGCGCGACGATCGGCGCGAACGGCAGCCCCGCGCCGAAGAGGGCCAGCCCGAGCCCGGCGCTGATGATCTGCGCGATCACGAAGATGGCCGGCTTGTGGAAGCGGTCGCCCAGCCGGCCGCCCAGCACGTTGCCGGTGATCGCTCCGATCGCGACGAGGGCCAGGACCGGGGCCACTCCCACCGCGGTCATGTGAAAGCTCAGCATGACGAACGCGGGGAGGTAGATCGCCACCATCGCGAAGAGCGAGCGCTCCATCAGGTTGGCGCCGAGGAGAGGGAGGAGGCGCGGCACGCCCCAGACCGCGTGATAGGTCGCGAGCACGCTGGTGCCGGCCGCCACCGGCGGGATGCGCGGGAACCAGAGCTGCACGCCGGCCCCCAGGGCGAGCATCACCAGCGCGATGGCCACGAACGCCCAGCGCCAGCCGAGGGCGCCGCCGACCGCGCCCATGATCGGCACCCCGCCGATGGCCGCGAAGCTGAAGCCCATGTTGAACCAGCCCATGGCCCGCGCCCGCCGCTCGGATGGGAAGAGGTCGGCCACCGATGCCATGAGGCTGGTGGGCGCGAGCGAGCCGAGCAGCCCGGCGAGGAAGCGCACGACCGCCAGCGCCGCGAACCCGGGCGCCAGCGCCGCCGCGACGCTCAGGACCGCCACCGAGCCGAACGCCATCACGATCATCGGCTTGCGCCCGAGCCGGTCGGACAGCAACCCCGAGAACGGCGAGAACAGCGCCTGCGGCACCCCGGCCGCCGCAGCCAGCAGCCCCGCCTGGCCCAGCGAGACATCCAGATCCGCCGCGATATCCACCAGCAGCGGCCCGATCATCGTCACCGACGTCACGATCCCGGTGACGCCCGCGGTGATGATCAGCATGGGGTCAGGTCTTACATTCATACATTTTCGACGATCCAGCCCTCGGTCTCGCGGGCCACGCGCTCGTCCTCGTCGGTCAGGCCCGCCGGTCGGGCCAGGCCGCGAGCGAGCGCGGCCGGCTCATCGAGGGCCCAGTCGCGAACCGCGGCGACCTGGCACGCGTCCTTGATCGGGTAGGGCTGGCGGCTGCAATCGACGAGGCTCGGCCACATCTCGGCGATGACGATCGCCTCCTCGCCGATCGCCCGGTCCCACGCGGTCTCGAACGGCCAGAGACGCGCCCGGGGCCCGAGCGCGGGATCCGCGAGCAGGCGATGCACGGCGGGCAGGCCCACGAGCGTCTGCGAGCCGACCGCCCCGCGCGTGAAGAGCTTCCACGGGCTCTGGATGCCCCGGGCCCCGTGCCGGCGCTCGACGAGTCGGCCGTTCGGGAGGGCCGGAAAGGGGCGTGGCCGCTTCGGAGTCAGGTGGAGGTACGCGTGGCCCGCGGGGTGGCCCCAGAATGGCCCGTCGCCGCCCCCGGCGAGCGCGGCCTGGATCTCTCGATTCAAGCGCCCGGCGACCTCGAAGCGGTTGTTGGCCCCGTCGCTCTCGTCACGGATCATCGCGGCCAGGTGATCACAGAGGGCGCGTCCCACCGGCAGGCCCGCCTCGGCTGGATAGCCGAACGCGAAGTCGAAGCCCACCAGCGCGGGGCCCGGCTCCGCCAGCAGCTGCGCGCGGATGAAGGCCTCCGCCTCGGGCCGGGTGCGGAAGTAGCAAGGGGCCGGGCGCTCGGGTCCGAGCGGCCCGTCGGCGCGGCCCCACGCGATCCAGCACCGATCGCGCGTCGGCTTGGCCGGGCCGCGGGTGGACGCGGCGGACCAGTCCGCGATGATGACCAGCCGGAAGGTCAGGGGGTGAGGACGATCTTGCCGAACTGCTTGCCCTCCGCGAGCCGCCGCTGCGCTTCGACACCCTCCCGGAGCGGCATCACCGTGTCCACGATGGCCCGCAGGCGTCCGGCGAAGAGCTGGCCCATGACCACGTTGAATTCGGCATCGTTGGACATGGTGGAGCCGATGATCGAGAGCTGTTTCCAGAACACGAGCCGGATGTCGGTCTCCGCGATGGGCCCCGACGTCGCTCCGCAGGTGACGATGCGCCCACCCTTGGCCACCGTGCGGATCGCGCCCTTCCAGGTGGCCGCCCCCACGTTCTCCAGCACCACGTCGACCCCGCGCCGCCCCGTCTTCTGCGCGACGACCTTGACCCAGTCGTCCTTCGCGTAGTTGATGCACTCATCCGCGCCCAGGGCCCGCGCGCGCTCGAGCTTCTCGTCGCTCGACGACGTCACCCACACCCGCGCGCCGCAGAGCTTGCCGATCTGCACCGCGGTGGAGGAGACGCCGCCGCCCACGCCCAGGATCAAGAGGTCTTCGCCCGCCCGCAGTCGCGCCTGGGTGACCAGCATGCGCCAGGCGGTCATGTTGACGAGGACGAAGGCCGCCGCGTCCTCGTACCGGATCGCCTCCGGCAGCCGGATCACGTGCCGCGCCTCCACCTTCACGTACTCGGCGAGCCCCCCGTGGGTGTGCTCGCCGAGGATGCCGTAGCGCACGCACAGGCTGTGCTCGCCGCGCAGGCAGTACTCGCACCGCCCGTCGTAGAGATTGGGGTTCACCGCGACCCGGTCGCCCACCGCGACGTCGCGGACCTCGGTCCCCACCTGGGCCACGTCGCCCGCGATGTCGCAGCCGGTCCAGAACGGCATCGGCAGGGTGAGCCCGGGCAGGCCTTCGCGGACGAAGAGATCGAGGTGATTCAGCGCGGCGGCGCGGACGCGCACCAGCACGTCGCTTGCGCCGATCTTCGGGTCCGGGACGTCCTGGTACTCGAGCTTGTCGAGCCCGCCGTGCTCGTGGAACGCGAGCGCCTTCATGCGGGCCCGCGGATCAGGACGCTCCCAGCCCCGTCTTGGGCGCGTTCACCAGCACCGCCATGTTCCCGTACGGGTGCTTGTTGTCCAGCATGAGCTGGTGGCACTCGGGCAGCTCGTCGAAGCGGTAGGTCTGCGAGAGGCACGGATCGACCTTGCCCGCGTCGACCAGCTTCGTCACCGCCAGCGCCTGCTGGTCGTTCGAGAGATGGCTGCCCTGGAAGCGCTTCTGCCGCATCCAGTGGTACCGCAGGTCGAGCGTGACGTTGTAGCCGGTGGTGCCCGCGCAGATCACGATCATGCCGCCGGTGGCGCACACGAACTCCGAGGTGGGCAGCGTCGCCTCACCCGGATGCTCGAAGACTATTCTGGGACTGACGCGCTCGCCGAGCGCGTCCCAGATGGCCTTGCCGAAGCCCCGCGCGCCCTTGGCCCAGTTGCCGTAGGCCTTGCCGTCCTTCGTGTCCGGCATCATGCCCCAGTGGTCGAACTGGGAGCGGTTGATGACGCCGGCCGCGCCGTGGTCCAGGCAGAACTTCTTCTTGGCGTCGTCGGAGACCACCGCGACCGCGCGGCCGCCCTGCGCGCGCACGATCTCGAGCGCCAGGCTGCCGAGGCCGCCGGTGGCGCCCCACACCAGCACCGCGTCGCCCTTCTCGACGGTGTGCGGCTCCCAGCCCATCAGCATGCGGTACGCGGTGGACGCGCAGAGGAGGAAGCAGCCCGCCGCCTCCCAGGTGAGCTTCCGGGGCTTGGCGATGCACTGGTGCCCCTGGGCCCGCGCGAACTGGCAGTAGCTGCCGTAGTTGGTCTGGTAGCCCCAGATCCGGGTGGACTCGGCCAGCATCGGGTCCTTGCCGGAGAGCACCCACGGGTCGTCGGGGCGCC
>WNFD01000210.1_pt1 | contig 55661 bp, 60 predicted proteins | sample 5400491 | NCBI WGS metagenome assembly WNFD01 (sample SAMN13153343, study PRJNA577476) | soil metagenome | isolation source: 120 cm saprolite under Douglas fir tree site 2 hole 2 replicate 2 | place: USA:California | collected 2015-04-18 | reverse complement strand
AGATGGTGATGCCGGGGGACAACGTGACGATGGCGATCGAGCTGATCCAGCCGATCGGGATGGAGAAGGAGCTGCGGTTTGCGATTCGGGAGGGTGGGCGGACGGTGGGGGCGGGCGTGGTCGCGGAGATCGTGGACTAACACGCCATGGCTACCGTGAGCGCCGACCAGAAGATCCGGATCCGCCTGAAGGCGTACGACCACAGTCTTCTGGATCGTTCGATGAAGGAGATCGTGGAGACGGTGCGCCGCACCGGCGCGCGCGTGACCGGGCCGGTGCTCCTGCCCACCATCATCAACCGGTGGACGGTGCTGCGCTCGCCCCACGTGGACAAGACGTCGCGGGAGCAGTTCGAGATGCGGACGCACAAGCGGCTCATCGACATCCTCGATCCGACGCCCCAGACGGTGGACGCGCTGATGAAGCTCGATCTGCCGAGTGGTGTGGACGTCGAGATCAAGCTCTAGCCAGACCCATGAAAACGGCCCATCTGCGGGAGTGCGGCCTCGGTCGTCGCGGCGCTCAACGTCCGGAAAGTACGCCTCGCGCCGCGATCTCCCTCGCCGCCTCGCATCTGGACCGTTTTGATGGGTCTGGACAACCGCAGCTCGAGAGAGTCTGACCATGGCGATGAAAGAGGGGCTGATCGGCCGCAAGAAGGGCATGACCCAGGTCTTCGGGGAGGACGGCAACCTGATCCCCGTGACGGTGGTCGAGGCGGGCCCCTGCACGGTCGTCGGCGTCCTCACCAAGACGACCCACGGCTACGACGCGCTCCAGCTCGGCTTCGAGCCCCGCAAGAAGAACGTCACCAAGGCGATGGCCGGCCTCTACAAGAAGGCGGGCCTGCCGGGCGCGATGCGGGTGCTGCGGGAGATCCGGCTGCAGAAGACCGAGGCGGTGAGCGCCTACCAGGTCGGCCAGACCCTCACCGTGGATCTGTTCAGCCCGGGCGAGTTCGTGGACGTGGTGGGGGTGACCAAGGGCAAGGGCTTCGCGGGCGGCGTGAAGCGCTACCACTGGTCGGGCGGCGATGCGAGTCACGGCTCCATGTTCCACCGACGGCCGGGCTCGATCGGCGCCTCCTCGGATCCGTCGCGGGTGTGGCCGGGCCATCACCTGCCGGGCCGGATGGGCGGCGACCAGCGCACCGTGCTCAACCTGGTGGTGGCGCGCGTGCTCCCCGAGCAGAACCTGGTCCTGCTCCGCGGCGCGGTGCCGGGAGCCATCGGAGGGCTCGTGGTGATCCGCAAGAGCGTGAAGCAGACCAAGGCGCAGCAGCAGAAGCAGCGAGAGGCCAAGTAGCATGCCCAGCGTTCCGGTCGACGGCGGCACCGGCAAGGCCCAGACGCTCGAGCTGTCCGCCGACGTGTTCGGCGGCACCCCGCGGGTGCCCCTGCTCCACCAGGCGGTGGTGAAGGAGCTGGCCGCGCGGCGCGCGGGCACGCATTCGACCCGCGGGCGCAGCGACGTGCGGGGTGGCGGGCGCAAGCCCTGGAAGCAGAAGGGCACCGGGCGGGCCCGCCAGGGGTCCATCCGGGCCACCCAGTGGAAGGGCGGCGGCAAGCCCTTCGGGCCCCGGCCGCGCAAGTACGACAAGCGCCTGCCCACCGAGATGCGCCGGGCCGCGCTGCGGGAGGCGGTGGCCGCCAAGCTGGGGGCGGGCGAGCTCTCGGTGGTGGAGGCGCTCGGGGTGGGCGACGCGAAGACGAAGACGCTGGCGACGCGGCTGAAGGGGCTCGGCATCGCCGGGCAGCCCACCCTGCTGGTGGTCTCCGAGGTGCCGGAGGGGCTCAAGCGCGCCGCGCGCAACGTGGCGTGGCTCTCGCTGGAGACGCCCGGGCACGTGTCGGTGTACCAGCTCATCCGCAGCGAGCGGGTGGTGTTCGAGAAGGCGGCGCTGCTGGCGCTGCAGGAGGCGCTCAAGTCATGAGGGATCCGCGCTCGGTGCTCGTTCGCCCCCTGATGACCGAGAAGAGCATGCAGCAGAAGGAAGTCACGAACACGGTGACCTTCGAGGTCGCGGTGGACGCCAACAAAGTGGAGATCCGCCAGGCGGTCGAGAAGGTCTTCAACGTCAAGGTGGCCGACGTGCGCACCCAGGCCCGCGAGGGTAAGTGGAAGCGCATGGGCAAGTTCGAGGGGCGGCGCCGGAGCTGGAAGAAGGCCATGGTCACCCTGGCCCCCGGCCACAAAATCGAGCTCGTGGAGGGCGGATAGCATCATGGGAATCCGGACGGTCAAGCCCACGTCGCCGGCCCGGCGCTACATGACCTTCGTCACCAGCGAAGAGATCACGAAGAAGACGCCGGAGAAGAGCCTGCTGCGCCCCAAGCGCCACCGGACCAACGGGCGCAACGTCCACGGCCGCATCACGGTGCGGCATCGGGGCGGCGGGGCCAAGCGCATGCTCCGCGACGTGGACTTCCGGCGCGAGAAGCACGGCATCCCGGCGAAGGTCGCGGGGATCGAGTACGATCCGAACCGCTCCGCGAACATCGCCCTGCTCCACTACCGGGACGGGGAGAAGCGCTACATCATCGCGCCGCTCGGGCTCAAGCCCGGCGACATCCTGATGTCGGGGCCGCAGGCCGATATCCTGCCCGGCAACGCGCTGCCCATCCGGAACATCCCGCTGGGCACGCTCGTGCACAACGTGGAGCTGCAGCCGGGCAAGGGCGGTCAGCTCTGCCGCAGCGCGGGCACGCTCGCCCAGGTCCTGGCCAAGGAAGGCGACCACGCGAACATCAAGCTGCCCTCCGGCGAGGTCCGGCAGGTGAAGCTCGACTGCATGGCCACCATCGGCCAGGTGGGCAACCTGGATCACGAGAACGTGTCCATCGGCAAGGCCGGGCGGGTGCGGTGGAAGGGGTTCCGCCCGACCGTGCGGGGCACCGTGATGAACCCGGTGGACCACCCGATGGGCGGCGGTGAGGGCAAGGGCAAGGGCAACCATCCCATGACGCCCTGGGGCAAGCCGACCAAGGGCTACAAGACGCGGCGCGGGGCGCGGCCGTCGGATCGCTACATCGTGACCCGGCGGACGAAATAGGGAGCGGGACAGACCATGGGACGGTCGACGAAGAAGGGCCCGTACATCGAGGAGCGCCTCGAGAAGCGGGTCGAGGAGCTGAACCGCACGCGCCAGAAGAAGGTGCTGAAGACCTGGTCGCGGCGGTCCACCATCATTCCCGAGTTCGTGGGGCACACGCTCGCGGTGCACAACGGCAAGAAGTTCATTCCGGTGTACATCACCGAGAACATGGTGGGGCACCGGCTGGGCGAGTTCGCCCTGACCCGCACCTTCAAGGCGCACGGGCAGGCCGAGAAGGCCTCCGCGTCCCCGACCGGGAAGTCCTGAGCGTGCGCACGCGAGCGACCGCGCGCTACATCCGGGTGCCCGCCTCCAAGGCCCGCCTCGTCCTGGATCACATCCGGGGCAAGTCGGTGGGGGAGGCGCTCGCCACCCTGCAGTACACCCCGAAGGCGGCCGGCCGCCTGATCGAGAAGGTGCTGCGCTCCGCCATCGCCAACGCGGAGCACAACCACCAGGTGCGGAATCTCGACGACCTCCGGGTCGTCAAGGCGGTGGCCGACGGCGGGCCGTCCATGAAGCGGGTGTCCCCGCGGGCGATGGGGCGCGCCTACTTCATCAAGCACCGCACGAGCCATCTCACCATCGAGCTGAGCGACGAGACGGTCGCGGGCCGCGCGGCGACGGCGCGGGGAGGCAAGAGGTAGTCATGGGTCAGAAGACGCATCCGATCGGGTTCCGGCTGGGGTCCACGCGGACGTGGAGCTCGCGCTGGTTCGCCACCAAGGGCTACGCGGACCTGCTGCACGAGGACCACAAGATCCGCCGCTACATCAAGTCGGCGCTCTACCACGCGGGGATCTCGCGGATCGACATCGAGCGCTCGGCCAACCGCGCCCGCATCACCATCTTCACGGCCCGGCCCGGCATCATCATCGGCCGCAAGGGGGCCGAGGTGGAGAAGCTGAAGAACGAGATCCAGATGCGGACGGCCAAGGAGGTCTACCTCAACATCGAAGAGGTGGTGCATCCGGAGCTGGACGCGCAGCTCGTGGCCGAGAACGTGGCCCTGCAGCTCCAGAAGCGGGTGGCTTTCCGGCGCGCCATGAAGAAGGCGGTCACCTCCGCGCTGCGCCTCGGCGCCGACGGCATCCGGATCGCCTGCTCCGGGCGCCTGGGCGGCTCGGAGATCGCGCGGCGGGAGTGGTACCGCGACGGCCGGGTGCCGCTGCACACCATCCGCGCCGACATCGACTACGGGCTCGCGGAGGCGCACACCACGTTCGGGGCCATCGGGGTGAAGGTGTGGATCTTCAAGGGTGAGGTGCTCCCCACCCAGAAAGTCGCCGCCGAGGGCTAAGCCGCCATGTTGATGCCCAAGCGCGTCAAGTATCGCAAGGCCCAGCGCGGCCGCATGAAGGGCAAGGCGCACCGCGGCTCCACCCTGGCCTTCGGCGAGTTCGGGCTCAAGGCCCTAGAGCCGGGCTGGGTCACCAACCGTCAGATCGAGGCGGCGCGGGTGTCGCTGGCCCGCAGCGTCAAGCGCGGCGGGAAGATCTTCATCCGCATCTTCCCGGACAAGCCGGTGACCAAGAAGCCCGCGGAGACCCGGATGGGCAAGGGCAAGGGCAACCCCGAGTTCTGGGTGGCGGTGGTCAAGCCCGGCCGCATCATGTACGAGATGGAGGGCGTGGACGAGGCGACGGCCAAGGAAGGGTTCCGCCTGGCCGCCCAGAAGATCGGCATCAAGACCAAGTTCGTGACCCGCGTGCGGGCGCTGTGAGGCACTGAGGCGACCATGAAGGCGGCCAAGTGGCGAGAGATGTCCGACGACGAGCTGCAGCAGAAGGCCCAGGAGCTCGGTGAGGAGCTCTTCAACCTGAGGTTCCAGCTCTCCATGGGGGTGGCCAAGAATCCGGCGCGGGTGGCGATCGCCCGGCGCGATCTGGCTCGGGCCCAGACCATTCTCCGGGAGCGGGCGCTGCGCATCCCGCGGCCAGCGTAGCGCGGTGGGGAGGAGCGAATCGTGGGTGTGAAGAAGACGCGGGAAGGGGTGGTGGTCAGCGACAAGATGACGAAGACGCGCGTGGTGGTCATCGAGCGCGTGTTCCGTCATCCGCGCTACCAGCGCGTGATCACCCGGTCGAAGCGCCTGAAGGCGCACGACGAGCAGAACGCGAGCAAGGTGGGAGACCGGGTGCTGGTCGAGGAGACGCGGCCCCTGTCGAAGGAAAAGCGGTGGCGGATCCTGCAGGTGCTGGCGAGCGCGTCGTGATCCAGCCCCGCTCGATGCTCGACGTCGCGGACAACTCGGGGGCCAAGAAGGTCCAGTGCATCCGGGTGATGGGCGGCGCCAACAAGCGCTACGCCTCCCTCGGCGACGTGGTGGTGGTGGCGGTGAAGGAGGCGGTGCCGGACGGGACCGTGAAGAAGGGCGAGGTGGCGCGCGCGGTGGTGGTCCGCACCGTCAAGGAGGTGGGGCGCCGCGACGGCTCCTACATCCGCTTCGACCGCAACGCGGTGGTGCTGCTCAAGGCCGACGACAACCCGGTGGGCACGCGCATCTTCGGGCCGGTGGCGCGGGAGCTGCGAGACAAGCAGTTCACCAAGATCATCTCGCTCGCCCCAGAAGTCATCTAGAGGACGCTCAATGGCGATCGCGCACGTGCGGAAGGGTGACACCGTGATAGTGGTGGCGGGCAAGGAGCGCGGCAAGAAGGGCAAGGTGCTGCGCGTGATCCCCGAGAAGGGCCGGGTGGTGGTGGAGCGCATCAACATGATCAAGAAGCACCAGAAGCCCACCCAGAAGCTGCGGCAAGGCGGGATCATCGAGCGCGAGGGGGCGATTCACCTCTCCAACGTGATGCTGGTGGATCCCGCCAGCAACAAGCCGACGCGCGTCGGGATGAAGGCCCTGTCCGACGGCAAGAAGGTCCGGGTGGCCAGACGGTCGGGCGAGATGCTCGACAAGGCGTGAGGGCGTGATGGCAGAGCCGAAGAAGGCGGACAAGGCACCGGGGGGGAAGGGGGGCGGAGCTGCGGCGGGGCGGGGTGGACAGGCCCCCGCCCGGCCCAAGGGGGGCAAGGGCGCCCCGGCGGCGGAGCCCGCGGGACCGCCGGCGAAGCGGGCCAGCGTCAGCGGGACGGTACCGCCCCGGATGCGCGAGCGCTTCCGGACCGTGGTGGTCCCGGCCATGATGAAGGAGCGCGGCTACGGCAATCCGTTCCAGGTGCCGCGGATCTCGAAGGTCGTCATCAATATGGGGGTGGGCGAAGGCAAGGAGAATCCGAAGGTGCTGGACTTCGCGACCGCGGACCTGCAGGCGATCTCGGGGCAGCGCCCGGTGATCACGCGGGCCAAGAAGTCCATCGCCAACTTCAAGCTCCGCGAGAACGTGCCGATCGGCTGCAAGGTGACGCTGCGGGGGCCGCGCATGTACGAGTTCCTGGATCGGCTCGTCAACGTGGCGCTACCGCGGGTGCGGGATTTCAAGGGCGTCCCTCCCAAGGGCTTCGACGGCCGCGGCAACTACAACATGGGACTGAAGGAGCAGATCATCTTCCCGGAGATCGTGTACGACAAGGTGGACAAGGTCCGCGGCATGGACATCACGATGGTGACGACCGCGGAAACCGACGAGGAAGCGAAGGCCCTCTTGACCCACCTGGGCGTGCCGTTCCGGGCGGAGGCCTGATCATGGCCAAGACCTCGCTCATCATAAAGCAGCGACGCCCGCCCAAGTTCAAGTCGCGCGCCTACACCCGCTGCAAGATCTGCGGCCGGCCCCGCGGCTACCTGCGGAAGTTCCAGACCTGCCGGATCTGCTTCCGCGAGCTCGCGCTCAAGGGCGAGGTGCCCGGCGTGATCAAGGCGAGCTGGTAGCGCCATGTACAGCGATCCGATCGCCGACTTCCTCACCCGCATCCGCAACGCGAGCCGCGCCGAGCACGAGAAGGTGGACATCCCGTCGTCGAAGCTCAAGCTGCGCATGGCCGAGATCCTGAAGGACGAGGGGTTCATCAAGAACTTCCGGATCATCGAGGACAACAAGCAGGGCACGCTGCGCGTCTACCTCAAGTACGTGGGCAGCGAGAAGATCATCTCCGGGATCGTGCGGGTCTCGCGTCCCGGGCGGCGTATCTACGTGACCAAGGACAAGATCCCCACCATTCTGGGCGGCATGGGGGTGGCGATTCTCTCCACCTCCGCCGGAGTGATGACGGACCGCCAGGTTCGCAAGCAGCACCTGGGCGGCGAAGTGCTGGCCTACGTCTGGTAGGAGTGACCCGAGCCATGTCGCGAATCGGTAAGAAGCCCATTCCGGTCCCCCCGGGAGTCAAGGTCGCGCTGGAAGGCGCCACCGTGAAGGCGGAGGGGCCCAAGGGCAAGCTGAGCCAGTCGATCCCGTCCGGGGTCTCGGTGACGATGGACTCCAACGTCCTCACCGTCGCGCGCGACTCCGACCACCGCAACGTCCGCGCGCTGCACGGGCTGACGCGGTCGCTACTGGCCAACATGGTCACCGGGGTCAAGGACGGCTTCGAGCGGAAGCTCGAGATCGTCGGCATCGGCTACCGCTGCCAGATCCAGGGCAAGGCCCTGCAGCTCGCCCTCGGCTACTCGCACCCCGTCATCTTCCCGCTTCCGGATGGGATCCAGGCCGAGGTGGACCGGCAGGTCTCGATCACCCTGCGGGGCGCCGACAAGGCCCTGCTCGGTCAGACCGCGGCCAAGCTGCGGGCCCTGCGGAAACCGGACCCCTACAAGGGCAAGGGCATCAAGTACGCGGACGAGCACATCCGGAGAAAAGTGGGCAAGAAGGCGGGGGCCAAGTAATGCTGACCGGACAGAAGGTCCAGGGGCGGAAGGTCCGGCACCTCCGCATTCGCGCGCGCGTGATCGGCACCCCGGAGCGGCCGCGGCTGGCCGTATTCCGGAGCCTGAATCACATCTACGCCCAGGTGGTGGACGACACCACCGGGCGGACGCTCGCCGCGGTGGACAGCCGGGCCCCCGACTTCCGTCAGAAGGCGAAGGCGGGCGGCAACGTGGCCGCGGCCAAGATCGTGGGGGAGCTGCTGGCCCAGCGGGCGAAGGCGCGCGGCATCACGCAGGTCGTGTTCGATCGCGGCGGCTATCAGTACCACGGGCGCGTGAAGGCCCTGGCCGAGGCGGCGCGCACCGCCGGCCTTGCGTTCTAGGAGAGGAGCACCGAGTGGCGGAAGCGCGGATTGATCCCAATTCACTGGACCTGACCGACCGGGTCGTCGCGATCAACCGGGTGGCCAAGGTCGTCAAGGGCGGCCGGCGATTCTCCTTCACGGCCCTGGTGGTGGTGGGCGACGGTCAGGGGCACGTGGGCGTCGGGCTCGGAAAGGCCCGCGAGGTTCCCGAGGCCATCCGCAAGTCGGTGGAGCACGCCAAGAAGGACCTGCTACTGGTGCCACTCAAGGACACGACGATCCCCTGCGAGATCACCGGCCACTTCGGGGCCGCGCGCGTGTATCTCAAGCCGGCCGCGCAGGGCACCGGGGTCATCGCGGGCGGGGCGGTGCGCCCGGTGCTGGAGGCGGCGGGGGTGCAGGATATCCTCACCAAGACGCTCGGCACCAATAACCCGCACAACGTCCTCAAGGCGACGATGGACGCGTTCCGGCGGCTCAAGCGGCTGCAGTCCACCTACGCGGCGCGGCGGCGGTCCATGGAAGGCGACGGGCAGGAGGCGGCCGGTGGCAAAGAAGCTTAAGGTGACCCTGGTGAAGAGCATCATCGGGCTCTCCCCGAAGCAGGAGGGGACCGTGCACGCGCTCGGCCTGCGCCGGATCCGCCAGGTCGTGGAGCACGACGACACGCCCACCATCCGCGGCATGATCAGCCAGGTCGTGTTCGCGGTCGAGGTGACTGAAGGGCGAGGTGCAGCCGAAGGCGAGCCGAGCGGATCAAAGAAGAAGGCCGAGCGGAGCGAGGCGAAGTCATGAGACTCGAAGATCTGAAGCCGGCGCCGGGCTCCACCAAGAAACGCAAGCGGATCGGCCGAGGCCCGGGCTCCGGTCACGGCAAGACGTCGGGCAAGGGCCACAAGGGTCAGAAGGCGCGGGCCGGCGGCGGCGTCCGGCCGGGGTTCGAGGGCGGCCAGATGCCGCTCTACCGGCGGCTGCCCAAGCGCGGCTTCCTGCCCTACGGCGGCAAGACCGAGTTCGCCATCGTCAACGTGCGCGATCTGTCGGCCCGCTTCGCGGCGGGTAGCGTCGTCGATCCGGAGACGCTGGTGTCGAGCGGCCTGATCCGCAAGTCGGGCCGGGGCGCGGTCAAGATCCTGGGCGACGGCGACGTGGCCCACGCCCTCACGGTGCGCGTCCACAAGGTCAGCGGGGCGGCCAAGCAGAAGCTCGAGGCGGCGGGCGGCCGCGTCGAGGCGCTGCCCGCCAAGGGCGCGGGGACCCGCAAGTGATCGAAGGGCTGCAGAGCTTCCAGAACATCTTCAAGGTTCCGGAGCTCAAGCGCCGCGTCATCATGACGCTGGTGTTGCTCGCCGCCTACCGGCTGGGTGCCCACGTCCCCACGCCGGGCATCGATGCGGCGGCCCTCGCCGAGTTCTTCAACCAGGTGCAGGGCACCCTGCTCGGCATGGTGGACCTCTTCTCGGGGGGCAACCTGCGCCGCCTCACCGTGTTCGCGCTGGGGATCATGCCGTACATCTCGGCGTCGATCATCCTGCAGCTGCTCACGGTGGTCATCCCCGCGCTCGAGCGGCTCGCCAAGGAAGGCGAGGCGGGCAAGAAGAAGATCACCCAGTACACCCGCTACGGCACCATCGCGCTCTCGCTCGTACAGTCCTTCGGCATCGCGGTGGGGCTCGAGAGCATGCGGAGCCAGGCCGGCGCCATCCTGGTCCCGGATCCGGGCTGGGGCTTCCGGCTCATGACCATGCTCACCCTGACCACCGGGACCGCGCTGATCATGTGGCTCGGCGAGCAGATCTCCGAGAAGGGGATCGGTAACGGAATCTCCCTGATCATCTTCGCGGGCATCGTGGTGCGCCTGCCCTCCGCGATCGTTTCCTCCTATACCCTGATCTCCACCGGCGAGCTCAAGCTCTTCGTGTTCCTCGGCTTGATCATCATGATGGTGGCGGTGACCGCGGCGGTGGTGGTGATGCAGGAGGGCCAGCGCAAGATCCCGGTGCAGTACGCCAAGCGGGTGGTGGGGCGGCGGATGTACGGCGGCCAGTCCACCCACATCCCGCTCCGCATCAACACCGCGGGGGTCATCCCGGTCATCTTCGCCTCGTCGCTGATCCTGTTCCCGGCGACCCTGACGCGCTTCATCCACCATCCCTGGATGCAGTACATCTCGGAGGCCCTCTCGCCCGGGCACTTCACCTACACGGTGCTCTACTGCGCCCTGATCATCTTCTTCGCCTACTTCTACACCGCCATCGTCTTCAACCCGGTGGACCTCGCCGACAACATGAAGAAGTACGGCGGGTTCATCCCGGGGGTGCGGCCGGGCAAGAAGACGGCGGAATACATCGACCGGACCCTGACCCGGATCACCTTGCCGGGGGCGATGTTCCTGGCCCTGATCTCGGTGCTGCCCGACTTCCTGATCCAGTGGTTCAATACCCCGTTCTACTTCGGCGGGACCAGCCTCCTCATCGTGGTCGGCGTGGCCCTCGATACCGTGCGTCAGATGGAGTCCCATCTGCTGATGCGGAACTACGAAGGCTTCCTCCGCAAGAAGGCGAAGGGGGCATGAGTCGCGTGATCTTCCTTGGCGCCCCGGGCGCCGGCAAGGGCACCCAGGCCCGCCGGCTCGCCGCGGGCTCGGGCGTCCCCCAGGTGGCCACCGGCGACATGCTCCGCGAGGCGGTGGCCGAGGGCACCCCGCTCGGGCGCGAGGCGAAGCGCTACATGGACCAGGGTGCGCTGGTGCCCGACGAGGTCGTGATCGGCCTGGTGGACGAGCGGCTCTCGCGGCCCGACGCCGGCGCGGGCTACGTGCTGGACGGCTTCCCGCGCACGGTGGCCCAGGCCGAGGCCCTCGACGCGCTGCTGCGCCGGCTCGGCCAGGATCTCGACCGCGTGGTCTTCTTCGACGTCTCGCGCGATGAGCTGCTGCGCCGCCTGACCGGGCGCCGGATCTGCCGGCAGTGCGGCACCGCCTTCCACCTGGTCTCGGCCCCGCCGAAGGCGGAGGGCCGGTGCGACCAGTGCGGCGGCGAGCTCTACCAGCGGGACGACGACGCGGAACGCACGGTGGGGCGCCGGCTCGACGTCTACGAGACGCAGACCGCCCCCCTGCTCGACCACTACCGGAAGCGCGGCCTGCTGGTGCGCGTGGTCGGGGAGGGCCCGGTGGACCGGGTCGCCGCGGCGATCCAGAAGGCGGTCAAGGAGCCGGTGGCCTCGTGATCCTGCTCAAGTCGGCGCGCGAGCTCGGCCACATGCGGGCGGCCGGGCGCATCCTCGCCGAGATCAAGGACCGGCTGCGCGCGATGGTCCGGCCCGGGATCTCCACCAAGGAGATCGACGCGGACGTGGAGGCCTTCATCGTCTCGCGCGGCGCCGCCTCGGCCTTCAAGGGTTACCGGGGGTTCCCGGCCACCGTCTGCGTCTCGATCAACGAGGAAGTGGTGCACGGCATCCCCTCGCCCAAGCGGAAGCTTCGGGAGGGGGACATCGTGGGGCTAGACCTCGGCTGTATCGTGGAAGGGTACTATGCGGATTGCGCGATCACGCTGCCGGTGGGCACGGTGCCCCCGCGCGTGCAGGAGCTCCTGGACGTCACCCGGGAGAGCCTGGACAAGGCGATCGTGCAGTGCCGCGCCGGCAACCGGCTGGGCGACATCTCCCACGCGGTGCAGACCCACTGCGAGAGCCACGGCTTCGGGGTCGTGCGCGCCTTCGTCGGCCACGGGATCGGGCGGAACCTCCACGAGGAGCCGCAGATCCCGAACTTCGGGGACGCGGGGCGGGGCCCGGTCATCAAGACGGGCATGGTGCTGGCCATTGAGCCGATGATCACCATGGGCTCGTGGGAGGTGCGGGTGCTGGAGGATCACTGGACGGCGGTGACCGCCGACGGGAGCTGGGCCGCGCACTTCGAGGACACCATCGCCATCACGGACGCGGGCGGCCCCGAGGTGCTGACGCGACTGGATCGCGCCGCGTAGGGGAACCCAAGTCCATGGCCAAGGAAGACGCGATCGAGGTGGAGGGTACGGTGGTGGAGCCGCTGCCCAACGCGATGTTCCGGGTGGAGCTGGAGAACGGTCACCGGGTGCTGGCCCACGTGTCGGGCAAGATGCGCATGAACTTCATCCGCATCCTGCCGGGCGACAAGGTGAAGGTGGAGCTGTCACCCTACGACCTCACCCGGGGCCGAATTACGTATCGGTTCAAATAGCTTGGCGAGGCGCAGCCGAAGGCGAGCCGAGCGGATACATAAAGGGGTAAGGGAATGAAAGTACGTCCGTCGATCAAGGTTCGGTGCGAGCACTGCAAGGTCGTCCGCCGGCAGGGCCGCGTGCGGATCATCTGCAAGAACCCGCGCCACAAGCAGCGCCAGGGATAGGAGCCCACATGGCACGTATCGCCGGAGTCGACCTGCCGAGGGACAAGCGGGGCCAGATCGCGGTTCAGTACATCTACGGGATCGGGATCCCGTCCGCGAAGAAGATCTTCGCCGATGCGCGGGTGGATCCCGACAAGCGCGTCAAGAGCTGGTCGGACGACGAGACGGGCCGGGTCCGCGACATCATCGAACGCGAGTACAAGGTCGAGGGCGACCTGCGCCGAGAAGTCTCCATGAGCGTGAAGCGGCTGATGGACATCGGTTGCTACCGCGGCATCCGGCACCGCAAGGGCCTGCCGGTGCGCGGGCAGCGGACCCACACGAACGCGCGCACGCGCAAGGGCAAGAGCAAGGGCGTGATGGTGAAGAAGAAACCGGTGGCCGCCGCGCCCGCCGCCCCGCCGAAAAAGTAAGGAGCCCAGCAGATGGCCGACGCCGCCGAACAGAAGCCGGACGAGAAAGCCGCCGCCGCGCCCCGCAAGGGCGGGCGCAAGCGGGAGCGCAAGGAGGTCCGCGTGGGCATCGCCCACGTGCAGGCCACCTTCAACAACACGATCGTGACCCTGACCGACAAGATGGGCAACGTGGTCTCGTGGGCCAGCGCGGGCAGCGTGGGCTTCAAGGGCTCCCGCAAGAGCACGCCCTTCGCGGCGCAGACTGCGGCCGAGAACGCGGCCCGTAAGGCGATGGAAGTGGGCCTGAAGCAGGTCGAGGTGTTCGTGCGCGGCCCGGGGGCCGGGCGCGAGGCCGCCATCCGCTCGCTGCAGGCGGTGGGGCTGGAGATCACCGCCATCCGTGACGTGACCCCGATTCCGCACAACGGCTGCCGGCCGCCCAAGCGGCGACGCGTGTAGGAGGAGACGTAAGTGGCACGATATCGAGCCGCGGTTTGCCGGCAGTGCCGGCGTGAGGGCATCAAGCTGTTCCTGAAGGGCTCGCGCTGCTTCACCGAGAAGTGCGCGATCGAGCGGAGGAACTATCCGCCGGGTCAGCACGGCCTGGGCCGCACGAAGCCGACCCAGTACGGCATCCAGCTCCGGGAGAAACAGAAGGCCAAGCGCATCTACGGGGTGCTGGAGGCGCAGTTCCGCCGCTACTTCGAGTGGGCCGAGGCCGAGAAGGGCATCACCGGCGAGAACCTGCTCAAGTTCCTCGAGCGGCGCCTCGACAACGTGGTGTTCCGGCTCGGCATGGGCGCCTCCCGCCGGGAGGCCCGGCAGATGATCGGCCACGGGCACATCCAGGTGAACGGGCGGAAGGTGTCGATCCCGTCCTTCATCGTGAAGGTGGGCGAGGTGGTGCAGCTGCGGGCGACCTCCAAGATGCAGGAGCGGGTGGCCGACAACCTGACCGCGGGCCGCTCCCCGGTGCCGCCGTGGCTGGACCTGGACGTCAACGACAAAAAAGGCACGGTGCGCGGGCTCCCGCTGCGGGAAGATATCCAGATCCCGGTGCAGGAGCAGCTCATCGTCGAGCTGTTCTCGAAGTAGGCGGCCGACCCGCCGCCAGAAGGGGCATATGGCCAGGACTCCGTTTCAGAAGCCGAAGTCGATCCAGTGGGAGATTCTCTCCGATCGCTACGGGCGGCTGGTCGCCGAGCCGTTCGAGAAGGGCTACGCCCTCACCGTCGGGCACTCCCTGCGCCGCACCCTCCTGGCCATCGTGCCGGGCTCGGCGGTGACGTGGGCCCGGATCCCGGGCGTGAAGGACCTGGGGAGCCAAATCCCCGGGGTGCAGGAAGACACCACGGATGTGCTGCTGAACGTGAAGAAGCTGGCGGTGAGCGTGCCGTCCGGCGAGCCCACCCTGACCCGGCTGGAAGCGACCGGCCCCCGGCAGGTCACCGGCGCCGACGTGTCGGAGGCGAGCGGCGTCGAGGTGCTGAACCCGGAGATCCACATCGCGACCCTGGCGGCGGGCGCCACCCTGGTGATCGACCTCGGGATCGGGGCGGGACGCGGGTACGTGGCGGCCGATCGGCATCCCGCGGGAGCCATTCCCGCCGGGGCAATCGCGGTGGACTCGGCCTACTCTCCGATCCAGCGCGTCTCCTACGGCGTGGAGAACGCGCGGCTCGGCAAGGTCACCGACTACGAGAAGCTGATCCTCGAGATCTGGACCAACGGAGCGGTGTCGCCCGACGACGCCCTCTCGCGGGCGGCCCGGCACCTGCAGTCCCACTTCTCCCACCTGGCGCCGGAAGGGCGCGAGGAGGAAGAGGAGGAGGTGGAGGCGACCGGCGAGGGCTTCCTGCAGGAGAGCCTGGCCAAGCCGCTGGAGGAGCTGCCGCTCCCCGCGCGGGCCATCAACGCGTTGAAGAACCACGAGATCCTCATGGTCGCGGACCTGGTCCAGAAGACCGACGAGGATCTCGAGTCGGTCAAGAACCTCGGCTCCAAGTCCATCGAGGAGATCAAGACCGCGCTGGCCGCGCTCGGGCTGTCGCTCGGCATGCGCATCGATCCGAATCTGCTGGGCGCGCTCGGCCGCGGAGGGACGAAATGAGGCACGGCAAGGCGGGCTTCAAGCTCGGGCGTGTCACCGCGCACCGCTGGGCGCTGTTCCGGAACCTGCTCGTCGCCCTCTTCCGGCACGAGCGCATCATGACCACCGAGGCCAAGGCCAAGGCGGTCCGCGGCCTCGCCGACCACATGGTCACGCTCGCCAAGCGCGACGATCTGCACGCCCGCCGGCAGGTGCTGAGCATGGTGCCGGACGCGGTGGTGGTGAAGAAGCTCTTCGACACCATCGCGGCCCGCTTCAGCGAGCGGCACGGCGGCTACACGCGCATCATGAAGGCGGGCCTGCGGCCCGGCGACCGCGCGCCGATGGTGATACTGGAGCTGGTGGACCGACCGGAAGCGCCCAAGGAGAAGGGGAAGAAGGACGCCAAGGCGGAGAAGGCGCCAAAGGAAGACAAGAAGGCCGGTAAGGGCGAGGCCTCCGCGGGCGCGGCCAAGGGCCGGCGCAAGAAGGCGGCGGCCGCCGCGGGGTAGCGCCTAGCGGGTTGTCCGCGGTTGGGGGAGTGCGGGGGCCATTTCTGGGCCCCCGCATTGAATAGAGCCTGAAGAAGTAGACGGTGTCTGCGGCACCCCCTGAGCCTGGCCGAGCGGAGCTACTTCAAGTTCTTCTTGAACAGGTCCAGGGTGCGGCGCCAGGCGTCCTCGGCGGCGGGCTTGTTGTGGACGTCGGCGCGCTCGTCGTTGAAGAAGCCGTGGTCCACCCCCGGGTAGATGTGGATCTCGACCGGCTTGCCTGCCTTCTTGATGGCGGCCTCCACCTCCCGGGCGGTCTGCGGCGTCACGAAGCCGTCCTTCTCGGCGAAGAGCCCCAGCACCGGGCCGTTCAGCCGGCTGTAGTCCGGCTTGACGTTCGGATGGATGCCATAGAAGTCCACCACCGCCCCCACGTTCGCGTTGGTGCATCCGGCGAAGAGGGCGAGCTGGCCGCCCATGCAGAAGCCCACCGCGCCCAGCTTGGATGTCGAGGAATGGTCGGCCAGGTACTTGGCGGCTCCGGCGAGATCCTTCTCGGCCCGCTCGATATTGAGCGCCATGAAGAGCTTGCCCGCCGCGTCCGGCTCGCTCGCGGTCTGGCCGTGGTAGAGATCGGGGGCCAGCGCCGAGAAGCCGGCGGCCGCGAAGCGGTCGCACACGTTCTTGATGTGGCCCACCAGCCCCCACCACTCCTGGATCACGAGGACGCCCGGTCCCTTGCCGGAGGCGGGGGTGGCCAGATAGCCCTTCGCGGTGTGCCCGTTGCTGGGAAACTCGACCATCTTGCCGGCCATCTTGGGGTCTCCTGTTTGTAGGGTTGAATGTGGATGACTTCGGTTAGGCGGTTGGGGTCTTCTCAAGTTGCTTGAACGTGAAAGATCCTGGTTTGGCGGTTAGGCTCCTTCGCGCAAGCGCTCATCCGAACTGCTTCGCGTTGCGAGTAGCGGCGCGGCTCGCCCTCGACGCCGTGTCTTGCGTCGGCGGCGTCTAGTCTAGCGATTCTGGTTCCGCGTGCAAGCGTCTCATCCGGCGGCTATGGGTCTGTTTTGTCGGGGGTGGGCTTCTTGGTGGGGGTGGGGGTGACGCGGAGGGTGAGGACGCGGCGCTTGTCGGCCTCGAGCACCGTGAAGGCGTAGCGCCCGACCCGGAAGACCTCGCCGACCAGGGGGATGCGGTGCAGGGTGGCGAGCACGAGGCCGGCCACCGTCTCGAAGTCGCCCTTCGGCAGGTCCCAGTCGAGCGCCTCGTTGACCTCGTCGATGCCCGCGCGGCCCGCCACCCGGTAGCTGCCGTCGGGCAGGCGCTCCACCGTGTCGGGGGTGCGGTCGTGCTCGTCGCGGATCTCGCCCACGATCTCCTCGACGATATCCTCCACCGTGACGATGCCGACGGCGCCACCGTACTCGTCCACCACCACCGCGAGCTGCACGCGATTCTTCTGCATCTCGCGGAGCAGCTCGTCGATGCGCTTGGTCTCCGGGACGTAGGTGGCGGGGCGCATCAGCGAGCGCAGGTCGGGCGCCTGGACCCCTTGGTTGAGGAGATCCATGGTGGTGACCACACCCACGATGTTGAACACGCGGTCGGTGAAGACGGGAATGCGGGAGAAGCCCCGCTCCTGGATGAGACCGACCGCGTCGGCGGGCGAGGCCGTCTCGGGCAGCGCGGCCACGTCCACCAGCGGCACCATGACTTCGCGCACCGCGGTCTCCCCCAGGTCGAAGATCTTGTCGATCATCTCGGCCTCGGTGACGGTGACGTCGGCCTCCTCCGGCTCCATCTGCAGCAGCAGCTTCAGCTCCTCGCGCGAGACGAACTGGCGGGCTCCGGTGGGCTGGCGCCCCACCAGGGCCAGCGCGCGCCCCACCAGGGCATTGGCGCCCCAGGTCAGCGGGGCCAGGAGCTTGCCCAGCGTCTCCACCACCGGGAACAGGATCAGGATCAGCCCGGTCGCGCGCTCCCGGGCCACCGCCTTCGGGATCACCTCGCCAAAGACGAGCATGAGCGGGGTGAGGGCGACGGTGACCAGGAGCGCCGCGCCGCCGCCCACCACCGGGATGAGCGCCCAGGTCGCCACGCTGGAGGCGGTGATGTGCGCGATGGTGACGCCCATCATGGCGGTGGACAGGAGCCGCTCCGGGCTCCGGAACGCCTCCAGGTAGCGGATGGCCGTCCGGTGCCCACCCTCCGCCATGTGCCGCAGGCGGACGCGATTGGCCGCGATGAACGACATCTCGGCGGCCGAGAAGAGCGCGGTCACCAGCAGGGAGAGCCCGATGATCCAGACGTAGATCACGTGGTCTCCCGCGGCTCGGCGACCTCGGGCAGGGCGACCATCACCTCCAGCACGCGCGTCCGCTCCACCTTCTCCACCGACACGCGGACCCCGTCTTCGGTCTCCTTCTTCTCGCCCCGGTGGGGCACGCGGCCGAAGAGATCGAGCACCCAGCCGCCCACCGTGTCGAAGGACTCGTCGGGGATCACGAGCCCGGTCGCGGCGTTCAGCTCGTGGATGGGAAGGCGCCCGGAGACCCGGAAGGTGCGCGGGCCGACGCGCTGGATCAGCCGCTCGTCCTCGTCGTACTCGTCGCGGATCTCTCCGACCAGCTCCTCGAGCAGGTCCTCGAGGGTGACGAGGCCCGCGGTGCCGCCGTATTCGTCCACCACGATGGCCAGGTGGAGCTTCTTGGCCTGGAACTCGCGCAGCAACGCGTCGGCCCGCTTCGACTCCGGCACGAAGTAGGGCGGGTGGAGATGCCCGCGGAGCTCGAAGGTGGGCGGCAGGCCGCCGAGGTGCGGCAGCAGGTCCTTGGTGTAGAGTACCCCGACGATCTGGTCGATGCTCTCCTCGAACGCGGGGACGCGGGAGTGCAGCTGCTCGCGCAGCAGCGGCAGGATCTCCTGGGGCGGCGTGGCCACGTCGAGGCAGAACATGTCCGGGCGCGGCACCATCACCTCGCGCACCAGGGTGTCCTCCAGCTCGAACACCTTGTGGATCATCTCGCGCTCGGTGCGGTCCACCACGCCCTCGCGCGCCCCCACGTCCACCAGCGCGCGGAGCTCTTCCTCGGAGACCTCGGGCTGGCCGACCTGCCGCTCGGACCCGACCAGGCGAAGGGTGACCGCGGTGAACGCGCCGAGCCCCACCCGGATCGGCTTCAGCAGGACGGAGAGCCACGCCACCGGCCGGTTCACCCAGGCCGCGAACCGCAGCGGATGCTCCACCGCCAGGGTCATGGGCAGCACCTCGCCGAACACGGTGAGCAGGAACACCATGCCGCCGATTGCGATGGCGAGGCCCTTCCCGCCGAAGACCTGCGCGGCGATGGCCGCGGCGAGGGCGGAGGCCCCGATGTTCACCACCGTGATGCCGACGAGGAGGGTGACCAGCAGCTCGTGGGGCTGCGCGAGCAGCGGCGCGAGCGACCCGGGCGTCTTGCCATGCTGCTCGGCCAGCTCCTTCAGCCGCGTCCGGCCCAGCGAGAAGTACGCGGCCTCCGCGCCGGAGAGCAGCGCGGAGGCCAGGAGCAGGACCCCGAGGAGGATCAGCTCGGGGAGGACGCGGTTATCCATGGAAATGCTCGAAGCCGCCGCGCACCGCCACCGGCGCGCCGGCTGCGTTCACGAAGACGGTCTCGCCCGCGGCCCCCTCGATCCGTCCGATCACGGTGAGCGGGGTGCCGGTGGCCTCGGCGAGGCCCGCGCTGAGGTGGTCGGCTTCGGCGGGGTCGCACGTCAGCAGGAGCTCGTAGTCCTCCCCGCCGCTCACCGCCCACTCCCGCGCGTCGGCCCCGAGCGCGCGGGCCGCCTCCCGCGCCGCCGCCCCGACCGGGACGCGCTCGAGCCGCACGCGGGCGCCCACCCCGCTCTCCCGGCAGATGTGCCCGAGATCCGTGGCGAGGCCGTCGGAGCAATCCATCATGGCGTGGACGCCGGGCGCTTGACCCAGCCAGCGCCCCTCCGCGACGCGCGCGCGGGGCCGGAGGTGGACCCGCGTGATCTCGCCGAGCCGCGCGGCGGCCAGGCCCGCGTCACGGGCGCGGTCGAGCCCGATCTCGAGCGCGTGGAGGCCGGCCGCGGATACGCCCAGGCTACCCGTCACCGCCACCGCGTCGCCGGCGCGGGCGTGCGAGCGCAGCCGCGGCTCGCCCGGATGGATCCCGAGCAGCGTCACGTTCACCGTCCAGCCGCCGGGAGAGGCCGACGTGTCGCCGCCGACGACGGTCACGCCGTGAGGCTCGGCGGCCTCCGCCATGCCCGCGTAGAAGGCGTCCACCGCCTCGACGTCCGTATCCGCCGGGACGGCCAGCGCCACGAGCGCCCAACGCGGGATGCCGCCCATGGCCGCGATGTCGGAGAGGTTGACCGCGAGCGCCTTCCAGCCGATATCGGCGGGGGCGGCGGAGGTCCGGCGGAAGTGGACGTCCTCGATCAGCAGATCGGTGGTGGCGAGCAGCTTGTGGCCGGGTGGCACCGCGAGGACCGCGGTGTCGTCGCCGATGCCGACCTCCACCCCGGGCGAGGCGGAGCTCGCGGCGGCGCTCCTCCGGATGCGACGGATCAGCTCGCGCTCGCCCAGCCCGCCCAGGCTCACCCGTTCGGGTGGCTCCGCGTTCATGCCGGCGCGGGCACCGGCGTCAGCGCGAGGAAGTTGGCCAGCAGCGCCTTGCCCTGGCTCGTCAGGATGGACTCGGGATGGAACTGCACGCCCTCGACCGGGTAGCGGCGATGCCGCAGGCCCATGATCTCCCCGTCGTCCGCCCGGGCCGAGATCTCGAGGTCGGCGGGTAGGCCCGACTCGAGCACGACCAGCGAGTGGTAGCGCGTCGCCTCGAACCCCGGCGGGAGGCCGCGGAACACGCCGCGCCCGTCGTGCGTGATCGGGGAGGTCTTGCCGTGCATCTGCCGGCGTGCCCGCGCCACCGTGCCCCCGAAGGCCTGGCCGATCGCCTGGTGGCCGAGGCAGACGCCGAGGATCGGCACCCGGGCATGGAAGCGGCGGATCAGCTCGAGCGAGATGCCGGCACCGTCCGGATTGCCCGGGCCCGGGGAGATGACGATGCCCTCGGGCGCGAGGGCCAGGACGTCGTCCGCGGTGAGCGCGTCGTTGCGGACCACCCGCATGGTGGCTCCGAGCTCGCCCAGGTACTGGACGAGGTTGTAGGTGAACGAGTCGTAGTTGTCGAGCACCAGGATCATCCCGGCTGCTCCTGCGCCGCGATGCGGAGCGCCAGGATCATGCCCCGCGCCTTCGAGGCCGTCTCGAGCCACTCCGTCTTGGGGTCGGAGTCGGCCACGATACCCGCGCCCACCTGGATGGACGCGCGGCGCCCGTGGCACACCACGGTGCGGATCGTGATGCAGGAGTCGAGGTTGCCCGAGTAGGAGATGTAGCCGACCGCGCCCCCGTAGGGGCCCCGGCGGGTGGGCTCCAGCTCCTCGATGATCTCCATGGCCCGGATCTTGGGGGCCCCGGTGAGGGTCCCGGCGGGGAAGCAGGCGGTCAGCACGTCGAAGGCATCCTTGCCCGGCGCGAGGCGGCCCCGCACGTGACTCACCAGGTGCATGACGTGCGAGTAGCGCTCCACCACCATGAACTCCGAGACCTCGACACTGCCGAGACGGCTCACCCGGCCCACGTCGTTGCGCCCGAGGTCGACCAGCATCACGTGCTCCGCCCGTTCCTTCGGGTCCGCCCGCATCTCGTCCGCCAGCCGGGCGTCCTCCTCCTCGGTCCGACCCCGCGGATGCGTCCCCGCGATCGGCCGCTCTTCCACCCGCTCGTCCTCGAGCCGCACCAGCACCTCCGGGGACGACCCCACGATGCTGGTCTTGCCCAGGCGCAGGAAGAAGAGATAGGGCGACGGGTTGACGGTGCGGAGCGCGCGATAGACCGTGAACGGGTCGGCCCGCAGCTCGGTGTCGAGGCGTCGCGACAGCACCACCTGGTAGGCATCGCCGGCGGCGATGAATTCCTTCGCCCGACGCACGCCGTCCATGAAGGCGGCCTCGTCCATCGTCGAGGTGAAGCCCTCGTCCCCCAGGGCCACGAGCGGCTCCACCGGCGGCAGGGTGAGCGGGGCGGGGGAGCGGGCCGGCCGGCGGAGGTTGCCGATCAGCATGCCGATCTTGACCGCGGCCGCGTCGTACGCGCGGTCGAGCGAGGCCGGATCCGTCTTGGTGACGTGCGCGTTCGCGATCACCAGCAGCCCGTGGCGCAGGTTGTCGAACACCAGCAGGCTGTCGGTGAACATGAACACCGCGTCGGGGAGCTTCTGGTCGTCGGTGGTCAGGATGGGGAGCCGCTCGACGTGGCGGATCATGTCGTAGGAAAGAAAGCCCACCGCCCCGCCCTGGAAGCGCGGCAGCCCTGGGACCGGTACCGGCTTGAACCGGGAGAGCAGCTCCCGGAGTGCCGCGAAGGGGTCCGACCCCGGCAGGAGCTCGATGGTGCCGTCGGCGCGGCGGACGCTGATACGCTTGCCCTTGGCGGTGAAAACCATCAGAGGGTCTGTGCCGAGGAAGGAGTAGCGGGCCCACTTCTCTCCGCCCTCGACCGACTCCAGCAGGAAGGCGTAGGGGCCGGGGCGGAGCCGCAAGAAGGCGGACAGCGGGGTGTCGAGGTCGGCGGCCAACTCGGCGAAGACCGGGATCAGGTTGCCCTGGCCGGCCAGGGCGCGGAACTCCTCGCGCGTCGGAGAGAGCGGGGGGAGACCGGGCCCCACCGTGGACATGGATGAGTCGCTCAGGCGTTCGCGTCCAGCTTCTTCTTGAGCTGCGCCTTCGGAACCGCGCCGATCACTTGGTCCATCACCTTGCCGCCCTTGACGAACAGGATGGTCGGGATGGAGCGGATCCCGTAACGGGCGGCCAGCGCCGGCTGCTCGTCCACGTTCACCTTCGCGAGGGTCACCGAGCCGTTGCCCTCGCGCACCAGCTCTTCAAGCGTGGGCGCGAGGGCGCGGCAGGGGGCACACCACTCGGCCCAGAAGTCCACCATGAGCAGCTCGGTGTGCTTGCCCAGTTCCGTGTCGAAGCTGGCCTCGGTGAGATGGAGCGTGCTATCGGCCATTGATCCTGGGTCTCCTTATGGTCGGGCAGGATTGGTGCGGGACAGCGGGTGAAAGTTCCATGAAAAACGCAGTGCCACGCTAGCATACGCCCCCCACCATCGCAAGAAGTTGGCCCTCGGGCGGCGGCGCCCTGCACCGCGGGCAGGGCAGGAGGGCCGACGCTTCGGGGCACTCCTTCTGACAGTGGGCGTCACCTCCCGGACGTCCGCCCGCTGTCACCCTGGCTCGGTAGGACCCCAAACGACCTCGGAGAGCCGGAAAGCCTTGAATCCACGGCGTTGACCCGCATACGCCGGGAACGGCCTCCAAGACAGCAGAAAACCTCGGTTGGTAGGGGGTTTGCAGTAGATGAACCCCCCGAAAAGCCTTATCGGGTCGGGTCCGTTCGGGTAATCACGTGCACTCGCAGCCGAGGAGGGCCGGGTCGTGGGCAAAGTGATGGTTGTCGATGACGCCCTGTCAGAGCTGAAGCTGATCGAGGGCATTCTCAAGTCGGCCGGCCACCAGGTCGTGTCGTACGACCACGGCGAGTTCCTGGAGGATCGGGTCGTCGAGGAGCGGCCGGACCTGCTGCTGCTGGACATCGTGATGCCCAAGCGCAATGGCTACGAGGTGCTGCGGGGGCTCCGGCGCGATCCCCGCACCAGGGATACCCCGGTGGTGTTCGTGAGCTCCAAGAACCAGGAGAGCGATCGCTTGTGGGGGCAGCGACAGGGGGCCGCGGACTACCTGGCCAAGCCGTTCACCGCGGACCAGCTCCTCGGCGTGGTGCGCCAGTTCGTGAAATAGCCCCAATGACCCAGACTCCCGTGATCCCGGTGCCGCCCGTTCTCCCGGATGCTCCTCCGGCGCGGCGCGCCTGCCTCTTCGCCCTGGCCGGCACGCGGTTCGCGGTGGACGTGCGGAGCGCCCGCGAGGTGGTGCTCTTCGACGAGATCACCGCGGTTCCGCGGGCCCCCCGGCACGTGGTGGGCGTGGCGAACCTCCGGGGCACCGTGATGCCGATCGTCGACGTCCGGGCGCTGCTGGGACTGCCGGAAGCGCGTCCCGCGGGCAGCCTGCGCACGCTCGTCATACGCGATGGCGCCTTCCAGGCTGCGGTGGTGGTGGACACCGTGCTCGGACTCGAGCCCTTCGAGGACGTGGTGCCGACCGACAGCCCGACCGCCGCCGGGATGTGGGGACCCCGCCCGCTGATGGCCGGCTGGATCCAGTGGGCCGGGGAGACCCTGGCGCTGCTCGACGTTCCGAAGATCCTGGCCGCGCTTGCCACCTCGACCCCGGCGGTTGCGCAGGAGGGATCGGCATGAACCGGAGAGGCTTCCTCGGCGTCCTCTCGGCGGGCCTCGCGAGCACCCTCCTTCCCGGCGCCGCCGCGCGGGCCCAGGCCGGCGAGATCCGGATCGGCATGAGCGCGGCGTTCCGGGGTTCCGCGGCCGGCCTCGGCAGCGAGCTGTACCGCGGTGCCCACGCCTACTACAGCGAGATCAACGCGCGGGGCGGTCTCTTCGGGCGGCCCATCACGGTGGTCGCGCTCGACGACGGCTACAATCCGGACCCGTGCATCCGCAACACGATCCAGCTCCTGGACCGGGAGAAGGCGTTCCTGCTCTCCAACTACGTGGGCACTCCGACGCTCACGCGCGCGCTGCCCGTGATCAAGCAGTACGCGGACCAGCACGTGGTGCTGGTGGGCAACTTCACGGGCGCCCAGCCTCAGCGCGAGGCCCCCTACGTCGATCAGGTCTTCAACGTCCGCGCCTCCTACCGGCAGGAGATGGCGGCGCTGGTGGAGCGCTTCTGGCAGGCGGGGGCGCGTCGCTTCGGGGTCTACTACCAGATCGACGCCTACGGCCGCAGCGGCACCGACGGGGTGGCGCGGGCGCTCGCCGCGCGCAACGCGAAGATCGTGGCGGAAGCCACCTACGTCCGCAACGCCAAGTTCGAGGAGGACATGACCATCGCGGTCAAGGCCCTCCGCGAGAGCGGCAGCGAGGTCGTGCTCTGCACCGGCGCCTACCAGGGCTGCGGCGCCTTCGTGCGCTCGGCGCGCGACGCGGGCTGGACCGCGCCGATCTCCAATGTCTCGTTCGTGGGATCGGACGCCATGCTCGGGCTGCTCGTCAAGCACGGCCGCGCGAAGGGCCGCGACTACACGCGCGCCCTGATCAACTCCCAGGTGGTGCCGAGCTACGACGACACGGGCCTGCCGGGCGTGGTCGAGTACCGGGCCCTCATGGACAAGCACAATCCGCAGGTTCCCGAGGCGCTCCGCGACGCCGCCTACACGCCGCAGAAGTACAGCTTCATCAGCCTCGAGGGCTATGTGAACGCGCGGGTGATCGTCGAGGCGCTGCGCCGGGCCGGAGCCACCGCGGGGCGGCCGTCCTTCCGCCAGGCGCTGGAATCGCTCCGCGGGCTCGATCTCGGGATCGGCGCAGCGCTCACCTTCACGCCCGAGCGACACCAGGGGCTGGATAGCGTCTACTTCACGCGGGTCGATGGGGATCGCTGGGTGCCGATCGCGGACTGGGCCGCGGCGGTCAAGGCCTGAGCGATGGGCATGGCCGGTCTGAAGCGGGGCTGGAGGAGACACGCGATGAGGAAGCGCGGGGAGGGCACGGGATCCGTCGTCGAGACCGCTCGCCCCTCGGGCCCCCGGGCGCGGTTCGGCCTCCTCGGCAAGATCACGGTCTTCCTCGTGCTGGTCCTGCTGCCGGTGGCGATCGCGAGCTGGATTGTCGCCTACCGCTCGCTGCAGGAGAACCTGACCCGCGAGTTCACCGACAAGGGCAGCGCCATCGCGAACAGCCTGTCGAGCTCCGCGGCGGACCTCGTGGTGAACCGCGACGCGTCCACCGTGCAGGCCCAGGTCGACGAGTTCGCCAAGATCTCTGGCGTGGCTTACGTCATGGTCTACGATCCCCAGCGCGCCCTCATCGCCCACACCTTCGCCCCGGTGGTGCCGAAGGGCATCATCGAGAAGAACGTGGTGGCGGGGCAGGCCACCAAGCCGCAGGTCCAGGAGCTCCGCTACCTCGATCCCCGGAGCGGGGGCGAGCGCGAGATCATCGATATCGGCGTGCCCATGCTGGGCGGGCGGCTGGGGACGGTGCGGGTGGGCATGGACAAGTCGATCATCATCACCGCGGCGGTCGGGGCCGGTAACTTCCTGCTCCTGATCCTCGGCGGGATCGCGGCGGTCGCGGTGCTCGCGGGCGTGCTCTTCGCCCAGCGGCTCACGCGGCCGGTCAACGCGCTGATGAGCGTGGCCGAGCGCGTGGGACGGGGCGACCTCTCCCAGCTGGTGCCGGTCACCTCGCGCGACGAGATCGGCCAGATGGCGGTCACCTTCAACGAATCCATCGTACGGCTCCGCTCGCTGGTCCAGACCGAGGCCGACCGCGACGAGGAGCGCCGCAAGCGCGAGGAGCTGCAGCAGAACATCATCACGTTCCTCGACACGGTGGTGGAGATCGGCAAGGGGGACCTCACCCGGCGCGGCGAGGTAAGCTGGGACGTGCTCGGCAACGTGGTGGACGCCATCAATCTGATGGTCGAGGAGATCGCCTCGATCGTCGGTGACGTCCGGGAGGCCGCCCTCCGCGTGGCCGCGGGCTCCCAGGACACCATCCGGATCACCGGCGAGCTCGGGGAGGCGGTGCAGGCGCAGGCCCGCGACGCGGTGAGCGTGACCCGCTCGATGGCGGACGTGACGGTCTCGGTGCGCCAGGTCGCGGACAGCGCCGACCAGAGCGCCAAGGCGGCGCGCCAGGTGCTCCAGGCCGCGAGCAAGGGCGAGGGAGCGGTGCGTAACAGCCTGGCGAGCATGCAGCAGATCCGAGCCGAGGTGCAAACGATCTCCAAGAAGATCAAGTCCCTCGGCGACCGCTCGCTCGAGATCTCCAACATCGTGAACACCATCCAGGACATCGCGGCCCAGACGCACCTCCTCGCCCTGAACGCCTCCATCGAGGCGGCGGGCGCGGGCGAGGCGGGGCTGCGGTTCTCGGTCGTGGCCGACGAGGTCCGGAAGCTGGCGGAGCGGGCCACCCAGGCCACCCGGGACATCGGTACCCTCATCAAGGGCGTGCAGGTCGAGACCCAGGAGGCGGTGGTGGCGATGGAGTCCGGGACCCGCGAGGTGGAGTCCGGATACGAGGTGAGCCTGAAAGCGGAGGAGGCCCTCCAGGAGATCGGGAAGATCTCGCAGACCTCCGCCGAGCTCGCCGCCGAGATCTCCCAAGCGTCCCAGACGCAGGTCCGGGGCGCCGAGGCGGCCGCGGGAGCCGTCCAGGCGATCGCGGGCGCGGCGGTGAAGACCGAGCAGGGGGTGCAGCAGAGCCGGACGAACGTCGAGCAGCTGGCCCGCCTGGCGGAAGAGCTGACCGCCAAGCTATCCCGCTTCAAGCTGGCGAGCTGACGGCATGGCCGATCGGCGCGAGCGCGAGCTGCTGCTGGGCATCTTCCTGATGGAGGCCTGGGATACCGCCGGGGCTCTCGAGGAAGGGCTCGGCCTGCTCAGCGCCGCGGCGGCCCCGACCGAGGAGACCCTCGTGCCGCTCGTCGTGTTCGCACACCGCCTGAAGGGTTCGGCGGCGCTCCACGGGTTCCCCGGCGTCTCGGACCTGGCCGCCGGCACCGAGCGGCTGCTCGAGCGGGCCCCCGCCGCCCCGGCCGAGGAGCGCGCCCGCGCGGCCGTCTTCCTGGACGGCCTGCTCGGCCTCCTGAAGGAAGTCTTCGACGGCATCAGCGCGGTCGGCATCGAGGACTCGGCGCGCATCGGGGAGTTCAAGGCCCGCTATCCCATCTTCCTGTCCGCCGCCCCCGCCGCGGCCTGGCCGGAAGCGGGGCCGTCGATGGCCGCGTCGGCTCCGCCCCTGCTCTCGCCGCTGACCGTCGACCTGCGCCGGTTCTTCGCCGAGGGCGGTGAGGTCCTGGAGTACTTCCTGCCCGAGGCCGCCGAGCATCTGGAGGCCATGACCACGGCCCTGCTCGCCATCGAGGCCGGCGCGCGCGACGAGGACACGCTCGCGACCGTCTTCCGGGCGGCGCATACGCTCAAGGGCGCGGCGTACACGGTCGGGTGCGCGCCCCTCGGCGACGCCACCCACCAGATCGAGGATCTCCTCGACACCGTGCGCGAGCACCAGCTCCCCGTCACGCCGGCGGTGACCGAAGCGATCTTCGCGGGAACCGCGGCCATCAAGCGGGTCCTCCAGAACGGAGCCGCGGTCTCCGACGAGGCCGCGCAGGCGTTGGAGCGGGCGACGCGCGCCCTGGGCGCCCTGACGGCCTCGGAGAGCCTGCGCGAGCGCGCGGTGCCCGGGCCGTCGGGCGAGGTCCCCGAGCCGGTCGCGGCCGAGGCCCCGGCCCGCGCGTTCCCGATGCCGATGGAGCTGCCGGGCTTCGTCCGGCCGGAGTTCCTGGCGCGGCTCGAGGCGCTGCCGCGGCCCGCCCCGCGCGCCGCGAGCGCGCCGACCGGTCCCAGCATCCGGGTGCCGGTCGAGCGGCTCGACACCCTGATGAACCTCGTGGGCGAGCTGATGATCGCGCGGAGCCGCCTCGAGCGGCGTCTGGCCCAGCTCGATCAGGTGAGCGAGCTGCTCCTCGCCAGTCGCACGCGCCTGGGCCAGGTGGGCCGCGACTTCGAGTTCCGCCGGCAGGCGCCCACGCTGCACCTCCGGGAAGCAGGGGGGGGCCGTGGCGCCGAGCGGGACGACGCCGGGGAGATGCGCGACGTCTCGGAGCTCTTCGCCGAGCTCGAGTTCGACCGCTACGACGACATCAACATGCTGGCCCGCAGTGTGACCGAGATGTCCGCCGACGTGGCCGAGGTGCAGAGCCAGCACGTCGCCCTGCTGCGAAGCATCCGGGAGGACACCGTCCAGATCCAGCGCCTGACCGCGGCCCTCCGCAAGGAGATCACGCGCGCGCGCATGGTGCCCATCGGCCGGCTCTTCGCGCGGGTGGCCCAGCAGGTGCGGGAGGCGGCCCGGGCCACCGGGAAGACGGTGACCCTCACCGTCCGCGGGGAGTCGGCGGAAGTGGACAACGGGATCATCGAGCAGATCGCCGACCCGCTACTGCACCTGATCCAGAACGCGGTGGCTCACGGCATCGAGTCCGCGGCGGAGCGCGAGGGCCGCGGCAAGGCGGCCGTGGGCCACGTGACCCTGTCCGCGTCCCAGGAGGGGGGTTTCATCCTGGTGGAGGTGGAGGACGACGGGCGCGGCATCGACACCGAGCTGCTGCGCCGGCACGCGGTCGAGCGGGGGCTCCTCCCCGCGGCCGAGGCCGCCGCCCTGCCCGACCGCGAGGCCCTGAACCTCATCTTCGTGCCGGGTTTCAGCACCGCGTCCGCGGTGACCCAGACCGCCGGCCGCGGGGTCGGCCTCGACGTGGTCCGGACCAATGTCAGCCGGCTGAACGGCGAGATCCACGTCGAGACCGAGGCCGGCCGCATGACGCGCTTCGTCCTGAAGCTGCCCCTCACGTTGGCCATCGCGGACGCGCTGATGGTGCGGTGCGGGTCGGAGACGGTGGCGTTCCCGCTCACCGCGGTGAGCGCGATGCGCTCGATCGCGTCCCACGAGATCCTGACTGCGGGCGGGCGGGAGACGGTCCGGCTCGACGACCGGGCGATCGATCTCATCCGCCTCGACCAGGCGCTGGGCCTCGTCGCGTCTCCGCCGCCGAGGCGGCTGCCGGTGGTCGTGATGCGGGGCGGCGGCAAGCCCTTCGGCGTGGTGGTGGACGAGCTCCTGGGCAAGGAGGAGATCGTCATCAAGAGCCTGGGCGCGCTCCTCGACGGGGTGGGCCCGTTCTCGGGCGCCACGATCTCGGGTGAAGGACGCGTGATCCTGCTCCTCGATCCGACCCTCCTGCGCGAGGCGGCCTCGCGGATGCCGACCGCCCCTGCGCGCGAGTCGGCGGGTGCGTCGCTCGACGTCGTGGACACTCGTCCGACCGTCATGCTGGTGGACGATTCGGTGAGCATCCGGAAGTTCGTGGGCCAGATGCTGGAGAAGGCCGGCTTCCGGGTCGTCACCGCGGTCGACGGCCACGACGCGCTCCAGCAGCTCGTGGAGCTCACCGTGGACGTGGTCGTCACCGACCTCGAGATGCCGCGGCTCAACGGCTACGCTCTGATCGAGGACCTGCGGCGGCGCCCGGCCACCCGGGAGGTGCCGGTGATCGTGATGACGACGCGGGCCGGCGAGAAGCACGCCGCCCTGGCCCGGCGCCTGGGCGTGCGCCACTACGTCACGAAGCCGGTGGACGAGCAGAGCTTCGTGCGGATCGTCGGATCGGTCGCGGCGGGGGAGCGGGCGTTCGAAGGCTCGGCGCTCGCCGGTTCCGCGCGCGCCGGGAGCCTGGTCGAGTAGGCGATGGCCGACGCCAAGGTGCTCGTGGTGGACGCCAACCAGGACAGCCGGGTCGCGCTGGCCCATGCCCTGGCGGAAGCCGGCTACGAGGCGGCGGTCGCGACCAGCGGCTCATTCGCGCTGACCATGCTCGAGTGGGAGCAACCCGACCTCATCGTGAGCTACGCCAAGGTGCAGGACATGGACGGCTACGAGCTGTTCACGATGGTGCGGCGCGATCCGGCGACCAAGGACACGCCCTTCCTGCTCCTGGCCGGCCGCGACCGGCCCATCGCGCTGGCCGCCACCGAGGCCGGCGTGGACATGACGGTCACCGGCGACTTCACCCTGGCCACCGTGATGTCGCGCATCAAGGAGCTACTCGGGGACGCGCCCCCCGCCGCCCCGGCGCGCCGCCCGGAGCCGCCCGCGGCTGCCAAGGGGCCGGCGAAGATGCCGGCGCGCCCGCCCGCCGTTCCCGTCGCCGCGGCGCCGCCCGCCAAGGCCGAGGCTGGGCGCAGCAGCTTCCAGGGCTCTCTCGGGGTGATGGATTTGACCGAGCTCACCCAGGTCATCTCGCTCGGGGTCAAGACGGGCGAGCTCCTGCTCTCGCTCTCGGGAGGCGAGGGGAGCATCCTCTTCGAGGCCGGCCGGGTGGTCCACGCCGAGTTCGCGGGGAAGTCCGGAGAGCCCGCCTTCGCCGCGATGGTGGGCGCCTCCCAGCGGGAAGGAGAGGCGCGCTTCTGCTTCAACCGCGCCGAGCGCGAGGCGCTGGCGGAACGGCCGCGCACCATCTCGCGCAGCGTGGAGCAGCTCCTCCTGAGCGTGGCGCAGGAGATGGACGAGAGAACCCAAGAGGCCGACGGGCGCCGGGGGGCCGCCGCCTCCCGCGGAGCGCGGCGGGACGGATAGATCATGCCCAAGGTGCTGGTGGTGGACGACAGCCTGAGTGTCCGCAAGGTGGTGCAGCGGGCGCTGGAGTCGAAGCGGATCGAGGTGCTGTCGGCCGCCTCGGGAAACGAGGCGATGGAGCAAATCGCGCGCGAGGCGCCGGACCTCATCGTCTGCGACGTGATCATGCCGGACATGGACGGCTACCAGATCTGCGACTTCGTCAAGAAGCATCCGACGCTCGGACACACCCCGGTGCTGCTGATCTCGGGCATCGTCAACAGCACCGTGCTCGAGCGCGCCGCCAAGGTCCGGTCGGACGACGTGATGCGGAAGCCCTTCGCAGCCGATGAGCTCCTGCATCGCATCGAGAGTCTCCTGCTCGCGGCCGGTCGGCCCGCGGCGGCCGCCGCACCCGTGCCGGCTCCGACCGCGTCTCCGGCCGCGCCGGCGCCCGAGCGACGCGCTCCCCAGCCCGAGCGCCCGGCGCCCGTCGCGGAGCCGGCCGCGGTGGTCGCGCCGGCGCCTGAGCCGGGTCCCGATCTCAAGGCGCTGCTCGCCGGGGTGGCCGAGCTGGCCGGGGTGTCCCTGACCGCGCTGATCGACCGTGAGGGGGCCCTGATGGAGGTCGCGGGCGGGCTCCTTCCCGAGGCCGAGCTCGCGGGCGCGCTGGCCGCCTGTCTCCTCGAGTCGACGGACGGGGTCGGTCGGGCCCTGACCCAGGGGCGTCTCCAGAGCTTGATCCTCGAATACGACTCGGGTGTCGTGCTACTGAATGCCGTCGGCGCGGGCGCCATGCTCGCGGTGGTGCTCGGCGATCCGGCGGTGCTCGGCAAGGTACGCTACCACGTGAAGAAGGCGCTCCCGGACCTGGTCCGGGCCGTGTGAGGCTTCCGTCCATGAGAACGTCTTACCACTCCGTGTCCAGCGCCCGGCGGCTCTCGTCGTGGCTGATGGCCGTGCTGGGGCTGGCCGCCTATGTCGGCCTGATCTACGTCCTGACCCTCGTACCGCTTCAGTTCGAGGTGCCACTGCCGAAGTGGGCCGTCGCGGGCATCCCGCCGGTGACGTACGGCCTGCTGGTCTGGCTATGGATTCGCCGTCCGTCCGTCCTGCGATGGCTCGCGGGCACCGCGGTCCTGAGCGGCCTCCACGTCCTGCTGAGCATGTCGCGCGAGCCTCTCAGCGCGCTGCTCGATCCGGCTCTCGCGGGGCGCCCACTGCCCTGGATGCTGCCGCCGCCCTTGCCCGAGCTGATCGGGGTGATGCTGCTGCTGGTGCCGCTCCGTGACGTGCTGCGCGCGCCCGTCCGTCTCGCCCGCGAGCGCGGCGCCGCCCCCGCGCGCCCGTCGGCGAGTCTTCGGGTCCGCGCCGCCACGCCCTCGCGCGTGCCGACCGCGCCCGCCCTCGAGGGTAGCGGCTCCTTGAGCGAGACGCTGCTCTCGCGCAGCGAGCCGGCTCTCGAGCCCGCCGTGCCCGCCGCTCCGGTGGCGCCGCCCCCGCCGCCACCGGAGGAGGCGCCCCGGCGGCGCCGCGCCGCCGCGCTCGCGCAGCGCCGTGGCGAGGCTGCGCCGGCGCGCCCGCCCGGCCGATCGGAGGTAGTTCTACGAATCGCGCTCGACCGGGTCATGGGACAATTTCCCCCCGGCACCTTCCTCGCGCCGGAGGACGAGGTGGCGGCGAGCCTCGGCGATCCCGGCTACCTCCGCATCTCGGGCGAGCTGGTGGTCACCCAGCTCTCGGAGGGTGTGGCGCGGGTCGCGTGGAGCGATATCGCCGATCAGTTCCCGGCGCATCTGGTGGGGCTGAGCAAGGACGAGATCACCGAGCATCTCGGAGATGGCCTGCGGCTCCCCCTCGACGAGGTGATCGCCCAGTTCCCGCAGGAGCTGTTCGTCGCGGACACGCCGGAGGTCGAGATCCACGGGCTCCAGCGGATCCCGGTGCCGTTCCATCCGCTCGAGGAGTCCGACACGGCGCCCGAGCCGGCCCCGGTGATCCAGCGGGATCCAGAGATCACGCCGGCGCCGGAGATCAGGCCCAGGCCGCCCGTCGAAGAGCCGCACATCGCCACTCCGGTCCCGCCCGCCGTGCCGTCGAGGATGGAGACGCCGCCCGTGGCGCATCCGGATCCGGTCGCGATCGGGCCGCCCGCCGCGCCCGAGCCGATCCGGCGGCCCGAGCTTACCCCGATCGAGGTCTCGCCCGCCGCTTTCGAGACCGACGAGCCCAATGTGCGCATCTCCTTCAGCCGGGTGGCTCCGGAGCTTCCCGTGGAGGCCTTCCGCTCCCCGCTGGAGCAAGTGGCGGAGCGCATGAGGCAGCCCGGCTCGCTCCTGATCCCGCAGTCCGTGGTGCTGCCTCAGCTCGCGGAGGGCTTGATCCGCGTGGGCTGGGACGTGGTCGCGCCGCAATTCCCCCGTGACGAGATGGCGGTGTCGGACGCGGAGATGGCGGAGCGCCTGCCGAATGGCATTCGACTCCCGCTCGACGAGGTCATCCGGCAGGTCCCCCTGGATCTGTTCATGGCTCCCGGCCCGGCGGCCGACGTCCGCGGCCTCGAGTACTTCCCGGCGCCCTTCCAACCGCTCCTGTCGGATCCGGCGCCCGAGCCGCCGGTGGGAATGGCCGTGGATCCGGTGCAGCCCATCCTCACGGTTCCCGAGCCCGAGGCCCTTGTCGCTGAGGAGCCGCGGGGGGCCGTCCTCGTGCCGGTCGAGCCGGTGCCCGCTCTCGTCCTGCCTGCTGCGCCCGAGGCCATCGTTGTCGCGGATCCGATGGTCGGGCCGGATCCAACTCTCGGTCTCGACACGAGCGTGGTGTTCGACGAGCCGGAGCCCGTCGTGGTCGCTCCGAGCCCGGCGGACGCGCCGGCCGACGAGCCGCCGTCCCCGCCCGAATTCGCCTGGACCGAGCCTTCGCACGTCCGGGCCGCCGCGCGCTGGGCCGATCCAGTGCCGTCCGCGCCGATCCCGGCCCCGCTCGTCCAGGGACCCGCGGAGGCGGCGGAGGCCCGACGCATCGTCGCCCTGCTGGCGCCGATCGCGTCCTTCGACGTGAGTATCCAGGCGGTCGAGGGGGTCACCGTGTTCGCAATGGCCTCGCCCACGGTGGCGCATGAAACCGCCGTCGCGGTCGCGGGCCTCGCGCTACCCCTGCTGATGGACCGCCGCCCGCCTTGGCCGGTGGACCAGATCACGCTGCGCGGGCCGGAGACGGCCCTCGTGCTGACCCCGCTCGGCAGCCGGGGCGCCCGTGGACCCGTCCTCGCGGCCGCGGTGCCCCGCGGTGGGGCACTCGCGCTGCTCGAGATCCTCTGCCGGCGCGCCGCCGGCGACCGCGCCGGGCGTCCCGCGGAACCGCCTCACGATATGGTGCCGGCGGGAAGCCCGAGCCTGGCCCCCGCGGCGGTGCCCAGCCGCGCCGCGGCCCTCACGCGGGGCCTGACCGCGTTCGGTGACGTCACCGCCTCGGTGCTGAGGGACGCGGAAAGCGAAGCGGTTCTCTACTTCTTCCTGCCGGCGGGAGACGATGTGCCCGCGGTGGGAGCGTTCGCGCAGGACCTCCACGCCGTGATGCGGAAGGCGGCGGGGTCTGGCGCCGTGTTCCGGACCGCGATCCTGCGATCCGGAGGCACGCTCCTTGTCATCCAGCCCGAGGAGATCGGGCATGGGCGGTCGATCGTCATCGTCGCGGGTGGATCCGTGACCCGGGCCGGCCTGGCCTACCGCCAGGTCGAGCGCGCGGCGGCGACGCTGATGTCGGCCTGAGGCGACTCGATGTCCATCATCAACTACGCGCAAAAAGAGATCAGCTTCAAGATCGTCTACTACGGCACCGGAGTCGCCGGGAAGACCGCCAATCTCCAGTACATCTATCGCGGCCTCCCGGACGTCAACCGCGGCAACATGGTGTCCCTCGCGACGGGCGACGACCGGACGCTCTTCTTCGACTTCCTGCCGGTCTCCGCGGTGACGGTGCGGAACTTCGTGGCGAAGTTCCAGCTCTACACGGTGCCGGGCCAGATCTACTACAACATGACGCGCAAGCTCGTGCTGCGGGGCGTCGACGGCATCGTCTTCGTCGCGGACTCGCAGTGGGATCGCCTGCCCGAGAACGTGGAGAGCTTCAGAAACCTCGAAGAGAATCTAAAGGAGTACGGGTACAATCTGGACGAGATCCCGTACGTGATCCAGTACAACAAACGCGACCTGCCCAACGTGGCTCCGGTGGAGTATCTCGAGTACATGCTGAACCGGAAGAGCCGGCGGGTCCCGTACTTCGAATCGGTCGCGGTCGAGGGCAAGGGCGTGTTCGACACGCTCAACACCGTGTCTCGCATGGTCCTCGTCGCCGGGTTCGGACAAGAACAGGGGGCGCTCAATGAGTCCAAATGACAACCTGGCCATCCACGAGGAGGACGCGGAGCGGATCAACGGCGTTCTCCTGCACTTCCTGGGCGAGTCGGGTGCGATGGAATCGCTCCTGATCGACCGGAGCGGACAGCTCCTGGCTCGCGGCGGCGCCTCGCGGTCGCTGGACACCGTGTCGCTCTCTGCGCTCGCCGCGGGCGCGTTCAGCTCGACGGCCGCGATGGCGCGGCTCCTCGGCGAGACCGAGTTCACCATGCTGTTCCACCAGGGCGTGAAGGAGAGCATCCACGTGGCCGCGGTGGACGAGCACGCGATCCTGCTCGCCATCTTCGACAGCCGGACCACCGTGGGCATGGTGCGCCTCTTCGCCAAGGAGGCGAGCACCGCCATCGGGGCCATCCTGGCCGAGACCCGGACACGGCCTCAGCGCACGGGCGTGCTGTCCACGCCGCTTCGCAAGGACGAGGTGCAGTCCTCGCTGCGAGAGCGTCCGGTCTAGCCGACGGACACCGACCACCATGGCGCAGATCGACAACAAGACCTCGCTGTCCTCGGAAGAGAAGCGGTCCCTGGCCGAGTCGGCCCGGCTCTGCGAGATGATCGTGGAGGCCAACCCCTCGGACACCGGCGCGCTGGAGACTCTGAAGGAGATCTACACCAAGCTCGGTGATCGGGAGAACCTGGCCCGGGTCGTCGCGCGCCTCGCCGGCACGGTGGGGGGGCGGCCGTCCGCCAGCGTGGCCCCGGCCCGGGAGCCCATGACCACGGGGGCGCCGGGTCGGCCGCCGTCGACCGACGAGATGGAGGCGCTCGCCGCGTCCATCGAGATCGCGCCGACCCCGAGTCCCGGCAAGCGGGGCGGCGCCTCCCCGACCGAGCGGCGCCAGGGCAGCCTGTCGCGCCTCGGGGACCGGCTGGTGGCCGAGAAGCTCATCAGCACGGACCAGCTCCAGCGCGCGCTCGCCGAGCAAAAGGGGGGCGCCGACAAGCTCGGGACGATCCTGGTGCGCCTCAACTTCATTACCGAGGACAGTCTCGTCTCGTTCCTGTCGAAGCAGTACGCGATGCCCGCGATCACGGTGGCGCAGGTGGACCCGGATCCGGACGTGCTCAAGCTCGTGCCCGAGCAGATCGCCAAGAAGCACAGCGTGCTCCCGATCAAGCGGATCGGGAACGTCCTCACCCTGGCGATGGCGGATCCCACCAACGTCTTCGCGCTCGACGACGTCGGGTTCATGACCGGCCTGCAGATCCAGCCGGTGGTCGCCTCCGAGGCGGCCATCCGCAAGGCCTTCGAGCGCCTCTACGAGACCGGCGGCAGCGTCAACGACATGATGAGCGAGCTGGAGGAGGCCGACAGCGACGTCGAGGTCGTGGAGGAAGGCGAGACGGCCTTCAGCAAGGCCGACGTCTTCGACCTCAAGGAATCGGCCGACGAGGCTCCGGTGGTCCGGCTCATCAACATGATCCTGACCGACGCCATCCGGCGGGGCGCCTCCGACATCCACCTGGAGCCCTACGAGAAGGTCTTCCGGGTCCGGTTCCGCATCGACGGCGTGCTGCACGAGATCATGACGCCGCCCAAGCGTCTCGAGGCCGCCTTGACCTCGCGCGTGAAGATCATGGCCACGATGGACATCGCCGAGCGCCGGCTTCCCCAGGACGGCCGCATCAAGCTGCGCTACCACCAGCGCGAGATCGACTTCCGGGTCTCGACGCTGCCGACGATCTTCGGCGAGAAGACCGTCATGCGGATCCTGGACAAGGAAGCGCTCCAGCTCGATCTGAGCGCCCTCGGCTTCGACCCGTGGAGCCTGGAGCAGTTCACCAAGGCGATCAACAGCCCCTACGGCATGATCCTGATCACCGGGCCTACCGGCTCCGGCAAGACCACCACGCTCTACTCGGCCATCCACACGATCAACTCGCCGGACATCAACATCATGACCGCCGAGGACCCGGTCGAGTACAACCTGAAGGGCGTCAACCAGGTGCAGGTCAACGACGAGATCGGACGCACCTTCGCGGCCTGTCTCCGGAGCTTCCTGCGGCAGGACCCCGACGTGATCCTGGTCGGTGAGACCCGAGATCTGGAGACGGCCCAGATCGGCATCCGCGCCGCCCTGACCGGCCACCTCGTGCTCTCCACGCTCCACACCAACGACTGCCCGTCCACGCCCGCGCGGCTCCTCGACATGGGCATCCCGCCCTTCCTCGTCTCGTCCTCGCTTCAGCTCATCCTGGCCCAGCGGCTCAGCCGGAAAATCTGCAAGGACTGCAAGGAGCCGTACGAGGCGAGCGAGGAGAGCCTGGCCCCCTACGGTCACGTGCCCCAGGGGCTCGGCACCGTGAACTTCTACAAGGGCAAGGGCTGCCAGACCTGCAATTTCACCGGTATGAAGGGCCGGGTGGCCATCTACGAGGTCATGCCGGTGACCACCGAGCTGCGCGAGCTCATGCTGCGCAACGCGACCACCGCGGAGATCCGTGACACCGCCTGCTCGCAGGGGATGAAGACCCTGCGGCAGAACGCGCTGCAGAAGGTGGTCGACGGCGTGACGACGGTGGAGGAAGTGCTGCGGGTGACCCTGGGTTGAAGCCTCGGAGGGGGGCTGCGCCCCCCTTCCGAACCTCCCCCCAGAATCGGATTGCGCGGGCGGAGCCCGCGCTCGAACCCGACCTGCCCACTCGCGGCGGGGTCAGACGGAGGGGGTGCGCCAGGTGCCGCGCAGGCGATCCACGGCGCGGCCGAGCGCGGTGCGGACCCCCTCGTTGTTCACGTTGCGGTCCGCGACCAGGGTCACGTAGCCGACCGGGCTGCCCCCCACGAAGACGGTCCCGTCGTCCGCCGAGAAGAGAGCGGTGCGGAAGGCACCCCGTTCCAGCCGGCTCGCCCCCAGCTCCAGCTCTCGCCCGAGGGTGGCCGCGAGCGCGGCGAGCGCCTCCACCGGGAAGCGGGGCGGCAGCTCCGACGTGATGACGAGCCCGTCCGGCGTGACGATGAGGCCCCCGCGCACGCCGTCGAGACGGGTCAGCTCGGAGAGCGTCTCGCGGAAGGCCTGCGCGCGCGACGGGCGCGGCGCGGCGGGACCTCCCGGAGGCGTCGAGTCGGCGGGGGTCTGCGGGTCGGCCACGGGCTCAGGCCTTGATGTTCAGATCGGTCCAGAGACGGCCCACCTGCACCAGCCCCGCTCCCACCTCGACCTCGCGGGCGAGCGCGACGCCCAGGATGACGCCGCCGTCGCTGCGGAGGAAGGTCGTCTCCGCCGCGCCCTCGATCACGCCCCGCCGCATCGCGCCGAGCCCGGCGCGGGCGAGCGTGGCGGAGGCGATGCGGTAGACCTGGGTCATGTGCAGCCCGAGGTGCTTCTGGCGCTCCTCGGCCCCCTGGGCGAACACGAGCGTGCCGTCCGCGCGCGTCAGCACGAGGTCGTGTGCCCCCGGGGGCAGCCGCAGCCGCTCGGCGGAGATCGTCCCGATGGCGGTCGAGGCCCCCGCCGCGGGGGCGGTCCAGGTGGCCACCATCTCCTGCAGCGCCTTCGCTTCCGGGAAATCCGGGAAGTACTGGATCGCCCGATCGAGAAACGGCCGGCACCCCTCGATGTCGCCCTCTTCCAGCGCGATGCGCGCCAGCCCGAACAGGGCCCGCGGGTGGTAGGGATCGAGCGCGAGCACCCGCCGGAACGACGCCTTGGCCGCCGGCATCTCGCGGAACACCACGTGCAGGTAGGCGTCCAGCAGGTGCCCGACCGCGATATTGGGCGAGATCCGCAGCCCCTCGGTGATCAGCTCGGCGGCGTCTTCGTAGCGACCTTCGTGGCGGCACTGGTCGGCGAGGCGGAAGAGGGAGGACGCGGAGCGCGGCTTGACGAGCCCGGTGATGCCGCTCCAGGTGCGCTCGAGGAACGTCGCTAGGCCCACTCGCCGACCCCCCTCGTCACGGGCTGCCCAGCCAGGAGATCAATCACTGCCGGTCATCATAGCATGCGGGCCCGGAGGGGGTTCCAAACTCGGGCGCCGGCGCGCCGGGCTAAGCTCCGAGGAAGATACGTTTTACCTCCGCCGATTGGAGCAGGGCCGCGGAGGGCCCGTCGAGGATATTCCGGCCGGACTCCAGCACGTACCCGCGGTGGGCCAGGCCCAGGGCCAGCTCGACGTTCTGCTCGATGAACACGATGGTCAGCCCGCGCTCGCGGTTGAGCCGGGTGATCACCTGGGAGAGCTGCGCGACCACTTGGGGGGCCAGCCCCAGGAAGGGCTCGTCGATCATCAGGAGCGTCGGGCAGGCCATGAGGCCGCGCGCGATCGCGACCATCTGCTGCTCGCCCCCGGAGAGAGTGTGGGCGGGCTGTCCCCAGCGGGCGTGGAGGAGGGGAAACAGCGCCTCGACCTCGGCCCGCGTGGTGGAGCGCCGGGCCCGCGCCCCCGGCGGGTAGGCGCCCAGCAGAACGTTCTGCCCGACCGTGAGATAGGGGAAGAGCCGCCGGCGCTCGAGCACGTGCGACAAACCCAGGCCCACGATCCGATGGGGCGGCAGCCGCTCGATGCGGTGGCCGCGAAACGTGACCCGCCCGCGATGCGGCCGCATGAGCCCGGAGAGCGTGTTCATGAGCGTCGACTTGCCGGCGCCGTTCGGTCCCAGCAGCGCCACCACCTCGCCCGGCTCGACGCGGATGCGGGCGCCCCAGAGGATCTGGTAGTCCCCGTAGAGGACATCGAGGCCGTCGGCCTCCAGCAGCGCGCCGCCCTCGGCGGGCTCAGCCGGCATACGCGCGCCCCAGGTACGCCTCGATCACGCGGGCGTCGCTCGTCACGGTGGCCGGGGGCCCGACCGCGATCACCTCGCCCAGGTGCAGCGCGACCACCCGCTGGGAGATCCCCATGATCACGCGCATGTTGTGCTCGATGACGATGAGGGCGGTGCCGTCGGCATGGAGCCGTCGCACCAGCTCGACCAGGCCGGGAATGCTGCGCTGGTCCACGCCGCCGGTGATCTCGTCGAGCAGCAGGAGGCGCGGGCGGGTCGCCAGGGCCCGCGCCATCTCGAGACGCTTGCGCTGCCCGGTCGAGAGGACACGCGCGTGGGTGTGGGCCCGGTCGGTGAGCCCCACGCTCTCCAGCGCCCGCTCGGCCTCCGCGCGGGCTCGCCGCGGGTCCGCGGTGTTCTGGAAGGCGCCGACCATGACGTTCTCCAGCACGGTCATCCCGCCGAAGGGCTTGAGCTTCTGGAAGGTGCGGCCGACTCCGCGCCGGCTGATCTCGTCGGGGCGGAGCCCGGCGATGGAGACGCCGTCGAGCCGGATATGACCGGCGTCCGGAGCCAGGAAGCCGGTGAGCAGGTCGAACAGGGTGGACTTGCCGGCGCCGTTCGGCCCGATCACGCCAACCAGCTCGCCGGGGCCCACCCGGAACGAGATCTCGCGGTTGGCCACGAGCCCGCCGAAGCGCTTGGTCACGCCCTCGATATCGAGCAGGGGCGTCGTCACGAGCGGCGGGACCCGCGCTGCAGGAGGGCCATGATGCCGCCGGGCTGCACCACCGAGACGATCATGATCAGCAGTCCGTAGATGACGAGATCGAGCGCCTTGCCGGTACCCCCGAACTGCACCCGCGTGACCTCGCCCAGCGGGACCAGGATGGCGGCGCCGAGGATCGGACCCCACAGCGTGCCGACCCCGCCCAGCACCGCCACCAGGCACACGAGGATCGAAAGGGAGAGCGGCAGCACCGACTCGGGGTCGATGAAGAAGACGTACTGAGCGTAGAACGTCCCGCCCAGCGCGGTCAGGGCCGCCGAGATCGCCATCGCGCGCTGCTTGTACCGAGCCACCGGAATTCCCAGCGCCGCCGCCGCGTCCTGGTCCTCGCGGATGGCGCGGAAGTAGTAGCCGGTGCGGGAGCGGACGATCCCCCGGCTGATCCCGATGGCGAGGACGAGCAAGGCGAGGGCGATGTAGTAGTAGGTCTGCTTGCTCTCGTGGAACTGGAAGTTGGCGAGCGAGTCGGGCCGCTTGATCGGCACGAAGAGGCCGCGGGCGCCCCCGACGGCGTCCCAGTTGATCACGATGGTCTGCACGATCTCGCCCACCGCGATGGTGGCGATGGCGAAGTAGTGCCCGCGCAGCCGGAACACCGGATAGCCGATGATCTGCGAGAGCAGCGCGGCCAGGAGCGCGCCCAGCGCCATCCCGACCCACGGGCTCGCCCAGACGCCGAGCCAGTCCTGCCGGAACAGCAGCGTCGAGGTGTAGGCGCCGGTGCCGAAGAACACCGCGTGCCCGAGCGAGATCTGGCCGCAGTAGCCCGCGAGCACGTTCCAGGCGGTGGCCAGCATCGCGTAGAGGAAGATCCGGATCATCACGTCGCGCGGATACGGCAGCGTGAACACGAGGGGGAAGGCCAGCGCCGCCCCCAGCAAGACGAAGGCGGCGACCGATCCGAGGCGCGACCGCATCAGAAGCGGCCGAAGAGGCCCTGAGGTCGCCAGAGGACGACGACGAGGTAGATGGCGAAGACCACCGCGTACTTGAGCGCGGGCGCGATCAGCAGGCCCCCCAGCACTTCCACCAGGCCGACGACCACCCCGGCCACCAGCGTCCCCGGCACGTTGCCGAAGCCGCCGAGCGCCACCGCCACGTAGGCGAGCAGGGAGAAGGTGGCCCCCACCTCGGGGAAGACGTAGAAGAACATCGAGAGGAGCGCCCCGGCCACGCCGACGCAGGCGGCCCCGATGCCCCAGCCGAGCGCGAACATGCGCTGGGTGTCGATGCCCATCAGCGAGGCCGCCTGACGGTCCTGGGCGGTGGCCTGGAGCGCGAGCCCGGTCTCGGTGCGGCTGATGAACCAGTGGAGCCCCGCGAAGGCGGCGAGGGACCCCACGCTGGCCACGAGCTGCGGAAGGCCCAGGAAGAGCCCGCCGACCGAGATCCGACCCTCGGCGAGGGGGCTCTTGACCACCAGGAAGTCCACGCCCCAGAGCGCCTGGGCCGCCGAGCGCAGAAAGACTGCGAGCCCGAAGGTGGCGAAGATCTGGGCCAGCATCGGCGCGTCGAGGATCCAGCGGATGAGGCCCCAATAGGTCGCGGCACCGAGCACAAAAAGCAGGCACACGGTGAGGGGAAGCGAGACAAGGGGATCGAGCCGCCAGAGGGCCCACGCCCAGTAGCTCGTGAACATGGCGACCATCAGGAACTCGCCGTGGGCGAAGTTGACGATCTCCATCAGCCCGAAGATCAGCGAGAGGCCGGCCGCGATCAGGGCGTAGACGAGGCCCATCAGCAGGCCGCTGACGATGCCCTGCAGGAGGACCTCGGCCGTCATTGGCGGGTACTGTACCATCGATGCGCTACACTGCTCGCTGCCGGGCCCGACGATGCAGAGACGCCTCGACACGATCACGCTCGCCGCGATGGTACCGACGGGCCTGCTCCTCCTGGTCCTGGTGGGGGGCGCCGCCGTTTTCGCGGGGGACGGCGCGCGCGTGATCACGTTCCCGTACCCGATGGACTACGGTGAGGGGCCGCTGCTCGCGCAGACGCGCGCCCTGGGAAGCCGCGAGAACATCTACCGGGCCGATCTGACGTCGCCGCCGTACACCATCAGCAACTACCCGCCGCTCTACCCGCTCGTGCTGAGCCCGGTGGCCCGGATCGCGGGCCCCGCGTTCTGGTACGGCCGACTCCTGTCCTGGCTCAGCATCGCGGCCGCCGCGACGCTGATCGGCCTGATCGTGCTCGCTCTCACGCGCGATCGTCTGGCCGCGGTCATCGGTGGCCTCTCGCTGCTCGCGTTCCCTCCCGCGTCCTACTGGGCTGGGCTCTATCGCGTGGACGCCCTCGCGCTCGCGCTGAGCCTGGGTGGGCTCTACGCCTGCGTCCGCCGTCCCGACGCGCGGTGGACGGTGCCGCTCGCCGCGCTCCTCCTCACCGCGGCGATCTTCACGCGCCAGTCGTACGGACTGGCCGCCCCGCTCGCGGCGGCCCTCTGGCTGCTCGGGGTCGGGCGCGGGCGCCGCGCGCTGGCCCTGGTCGGCCTGGTCGCGGCCCTGGGTGCGGCGCTCTTCGCCGGGCTCGAGTGGCTGACCCGCGGCGGGTTCTCCTTCAATATCGTCACCGCCAACCTCAACGAGTACCAGCCGGGGTCGCTCGCCCGCTATCTCGCGGACACGTGGACGCTCATGCCGATCGCGCTCACCGCGGCCGGTCTGTTCCTGCTTCTGGCCGGCGTGCTCCGCGTGCCGTCCTGGCGCCTGGTCGCGCCCTATCTGATCGGGGCCGCGGTGTCGGGGCTCACGATCGGCAAGGTCGGCTCGAACGTGAACTACCTGCTCGAGCTGGGCGCGGCGGTGGCCCTGGCGATCGGCGCGCTGATGGCCTGGCTCGGGCCCCGGCGGGCGGTGGCCGCGGCGGTGGCGCTGCTGCTGGCGCTGGACGTGGCCCTGATGGTCCTCGCTTCCCCCTACCGGGCGGTGACCCACGCCCGCCTCGGCCAGGCCGAGGACGCGCGGCGGCTGGAGCGGGTGGTCCGCGAGGCCGGCGGCGTCGTGCTGGCCGATGAGGACATGGGCCTGCTGGCCCGCGCCGGACTCCCCATCTACTTCCAGCCGTTCGAGATGACCCAGCTCGCCCGCGCGGGACGATGGGACCAGCGGCCCCTGCTCGGCGACCTCGAGCGCCAGGCCTTCGCGGCGATCCTGATCTTCACGATTCCCGAGGTGCCGCTCCACCGGGACCGCTGGACCGACGAGATGCTCGGGGCGATCGAGCGGCGCTACGCGGTGTCCGAGCGCGTCGGCCAGACGCTCGTCTTCCGACCCCGACCCGGCGGCTGAGCCCGGCCTACTTCTTCTCCTTGTATCCGGGCAGCGGGTAGACCACGTCGGCCGACGCCAGGTCGAACGGATAGATCGTGGCGTAGGCTCCCTTCTGGATCTGCTGGAGAATCGCCCGCACCCCCGTGTTCTGCCCCTTCTCGTCGAAGCGGACGGCGGTCCAGGGCATGAGGAGCTGCTCGGCCGGGACGTTGGCGGCGACGAGTGCCTTGCGGATGTCCTCGGGATTGGTGGATCGGGCCCGATTGATGGCGTCCACCAGCACGGTGAACGCGGTGAGGGCGCGGGTCGGGGCCTCCGAGATGTCGCGGCCGCCCGGGTTGTCCTTCTGCTTCTTGAAGAGCTCGTTGATCTCGCGGATCAGCGGCTTCTTCGCCTGGAGGTCGAGCGCGAAGGGAGACCGGGTGATGTGACCTTCGATGTCCGAGCGCATCTCCTGGACGAAGGCCGGGTCCACCCAGCCCGCGTTCTGGGCGATGAGCAGCTTCGGGATGTAGTCGAGCGTCTTGGCGGTCTTGACGTAGAGGGTCGCGTCGGTCGTGTAGGAGGTCGGCAGGAAGACGTCCGGATTGGCCGCCTTCAGGCGCGTCACCTCCGCGTCGAGGCTGGTCGTGCGCGAGCGGTAGGCCATCTTGGCGACGACCTCGTAGCCGCCGCGCTTCGCCAGCTCTTCCTGCACCTTGGCGGAGTCGGCGCCGAAGAGCGTGTCCTCGTGCATGATCCCGACCGTCTTCACCTTGATCCCGCGTTTCTTCTCGAAGTCGCGGATGAAGTCGAACATCGCCTGGCTGAAGTGGCCGTCGTGGGGCGAGGTGCGGAAGAACCACTTGAAGCCGCGCTCGGTGAGGGTGGGCGAGGACGACTCCCCGTTCATGAAGGGCACCCCGTAGCGCTCGGCCACCTGGCTCGCGGTGGCGGTGACGCTCGAGTGCACGCAGCCGAGCAGCGCGGTGACCTTCTCCTGGGTGATCAGCCGCTCCGCTTCCGCCTGGCCCAGCTCGGGCTTGCCCTGGTGATCGACGACGATGAGGCGGATCTTGGCGCCTGCGAGCCCGGGCAGCCCTTCGGTGGTCTTCCGGGCCGAGGGCAGGTTCAGCTCGGACCTGCTGTTGAAGATCTCGGCCGCCATCCGGATCGCGGTGACCGAGTCGATCCCGATCTGGGCCAGGTTGCCGCTCAAGGGGTAGACGACGCCGATCACCACCTCCCGGGGCGCCTGGGCCCGGGCGGAGCCGGCGAGCAGACCGAGCAGGAGCGCGGCCAGGAGACCAGAGCGCGCGAGAAGACGGGATGCCTTCATGTGGAGAGCTCCTTCCTCGAAACGGCTGGCGGAATTCTAGCACGGCCCCGCGGAGCCCACTCAGCCGGGCCGCGCGGGCAGCTCGATCAACCAGAACTTCTGGTCGCCCTTGATGAGCCGGGTTCCCTGCGTGAAGAAGTCGGCCAGCAGCGTGAGCCGGGCCACGTTCTCATCCCGCGCCCGCCGATCGTCCACGATGGGGGAGCGGCGGTAGTCGAGGAGGATGTCGTGCCGGACCAGCAGGTGGGTGATGCCGTCGGCCCGGACCCGGTCCCGGATCTCCTCGACCCCGGCCGCCGCGCGCACGTAACGGGTGAGGGTGTAGTCCTCGAAGATGAAGTCCGAGAAGTACGGCTTCTCCAGATGATAGCTGTCCCGGCGCATGTCGATAAGCCACACCTTCGCGGTCGGCGGCAGCTCCCGATTGACCACCTCGTAGTACGGATAGTAGTCGAGACGCCGGCGGAGGAAGTCGGCGCGTCCCTCGCCACCCAGCACGACGCGCGCGGGGTCGAGCGTCAGGAACCACGCGAGCGCGACGGGCACGCCGAGCGCGGCGGCGGCCAGGAGCAGCCCGCGGAGGGCGCGACCTCTTGCCCCGCCGAGCGCGGCCCCCGCGGCCGCGCTGGCGACGGCGAGACCCGGCAGCGCGGGCAGGAGGTAGCGGAGTTGCTGGCTCGAGAAGAGCCAGAAGACGAACATGCAGGCCGAGACCAGCACCGACAGCCGCAGCTCGATGTCGAGGCGTCGCGTCCAGAGTGCCCAGGCGAGCAGCGGCAGGGCGAAGGCGACGGCGATGCCGAGCACGCCGTCGTAGAACGGGGGCTGATCCGGCTGCGCGGCCACCGCGAGCCGGAGGGGCGTCAGGAGGTAGTCGAGCCCGGTCTGGGTATTCCCGTAGAGCGAGAACAGCGTCTCGTAGAGCTGGGAGCGCTCGAGGTCCCAGCCCGGCGCCTGGGCGGGCCAGATGCCCAGGTAGAAGGGGAAGAGCGGACTGCCGGTGCGGATCCAGTTCCGCGCGTACCACGGCGCGGCGAGCGCCACCCCGAGGCCGAGCGAAACGAGGGCCGACCCCGCGATCACCGCGGTGCCCGGGCCCGGGCTCGACCCCTTGAGCGAGCGCAACAGGGCCAGCAGGGCCAGGGGCAGGATCACGAACGCGGCGCTGAGCTTGATCGAGAGCGCGCCACCCATGCCGATGGTGATCCAGACGAGATGGCGCGCGTCGAGGGTCGTCCACCACCGGCCGAACGCGCGCACCGCCATCGCGGTGTAGGCGGCGAGGGCCAGGTCCACGTAGGCGCTGGCCGCCACGTCGTACGCGGTGGGGACCCACGCGACCATCAGCGCGGCCGCCCCGGCCCCGGCCCGATCGAGCCCGCGCTCCCGCGCCCAGGCGTAGACCACCATCACCAGGAGCGGCGCGAAGAGGAACAGGGTGGCGCCCGCCGCCGCCTCCCCGCCCCGCACGCCCATCGGCGCGCCCAGGAGCATCGCCCAGACCGCGTGCAGCTCCACGCCCAGCGGGTAGTAGCCCGCGATATTGTACGGGACCTCGATTCCGCCGCCCGCCGCGAGATAGGCCTTGGGGAGCGCGAAGTGGTAGAGGACCGTGTCCTTGGCGGTGGGCGGCGCCAGCGTCGCGATCAGGGCCAGCGCCTGCGTGGTGACGACCAGCGCGAGCGCGGCCGATCCCGCGGCGCGGGCGAGCGCGCGCGGACTCGGGCGATCGTGCACCAGGGCGGCGGCCGCCAGCGCGAGGCCGGCGACCAGCACGACCACCGCGACCGGCACCCGGTAGAGATAGATGGCGCCGAGCAGGAACCAGATGAGCGACCACGCGGCCGCGCCGAGCAGGGTGAGGTCCGCGATCTCCGCGATCCGGTCCTCGTGAGGCGAGTGGTCCCGGAGCCGTGGAATGCGCCGGGCGATCGCGCCGCCCAGACCGTACCAGGCGAGCCCGATCAGGCCGGCCACCGCCGCGCCCGCCAGCGACGCCAGGAGACCCGTCAGACCCCAGACCGGCCCGTGGGCGAGCGCGGCGATGAACGACGCGGTCAGCGCGGGCAGCCGCCCGACGTCGTCACCGCGGTTCCACAGGAAGGCGATCGCGAGGAAGAGCCACCACGTGCCCGCGACGGCGATGACGCCGATCTCCCGGGCCCGGGCGCTCACGCCCGGTCAGCCGGCCGCGACACCTCGCTCCGATGGCAGGACGTAGCCTTGCTGGAGATCGCGCGCGCGCAGGGCCGGATCGCGCTCCGCGGGGTCCCCGTAGCCGCCGCCGCCCGGCAGCATGATCTCGACCAGATCGCCCGGCTGCAGCGTCTGCTCGGCCTTGGGATTGGCGGGCGCGCGCCCGTTGATCAGCACCTGCCCGGGCAGGCCGGGCCGGCCGCCGAAGAACCCCTGCGCCGGGATCCGCGTGCGATCGCAGAGCACCGAGCAGGTGGCCGGCTCGTCGGAGCGCACGCGGAAGGCGATCACCTGGCCGAGCCCGCCGCGCTGGCGGCCGTCACCGCCCGAGCCGTCGCGGAGGGCCTTGCGCTCGATCAGCAGCGGCGCGAGCGACTCGATGACCTCCACCGGGGTCCCGAGCACGCCGGAGGGGAACGCGGTGGCGGAGAGCCCGTCCTGCTGGGGCCGCGCCCCGGTGCCGCCCGAGCTGAAGAAGGTGTAGACCCACGGCGCGCGGTCGGCGTTCTTGCCGGTGAGCTGCAGCCCCCAGATATTGGCGGAGCCTTCGGCCATCACCCGGTCCGGCAGCGCCTCCTTCAGGGCGCCCGCCACCGCGTGGGGCAGGAAGTGGCCGACGATGTGACGGGCCGCCACCGGGGCGGGATGGCGCACGTTCAGGATGGAGCCTTCGGGCGCGGTGATGCGGAGAACCCGGAAGGCGCCCTCGTTGTTGGGGACGTCGGGGCTCACGATGACCTTGACCCCGTAGGTCGTGTACGCCTCGGTGTAGTTCATCACCACGTTGATGCCGCGCCGGCTGGCGGGGGAGGAGCCGGTGAAATCGACCCAGAGACTATCGCCGGCTATTTCGCAGCGCACCGCGATGGTGATCGGCTCGTCGAAGCCGTCGGAGGTGATCGAGTATCGATACTCGCCGGGCCGCAGCGCGCCGATCGCCTGGCGCATCGCCCGCTCGGTGCGGGTGATGATCTCGTCGGCGAGAGGCTCGAGCCGCTTGAGGCCGAACTCGTCCATGAACTCGAGCAGGCGCTCGCCCCCGACGGCGCCCCCCGCCACCTGCGCGTGGAAGTCGCCCATCACGAGGTCGGGGACGCGGGTATTGGCCCGGATGATCGCGGCCAGCGACTCGTTGAGCCGGCCGGCCTCGTAGAGCTTCATGATCGGGATGCAGAGTCCTTCCTCGTACACCTCGCGCGCCTCGGCCGAGAGGACGTGGCCGCCGATGTCGGCGCTGTGGCAGGTCGAGGCGAAGAAGGCGATGCAGTCCCGACCGCGGAAGACCGGATTGCAGACCGTGACGTCGTTGAGATGCCCGGAGGTCTGCCAGGGATCGTTGGTGATGAGCACGTCGCCCGGCCGGAGCGTCTTGAGGGGGTACGCGGCCAGGAAGTGCTTCATGGCCAGGGCCATCGAGTTGATGTGCCCGGGCGTGCCGGTGACGGCCTGGGCGATCATGTAGCCGCGCCGATCGAAGACGCCCGCGGAGAGGTCGCCCGCCTCTCGCACGATCGAGGTGAACGACGTGCGCATGAGCGCGGCCGCCTGCTCGTTGACGACCCCGATGAGCCGGTTCCAGCAGATGTCGAGCGTGATCGGATCCATCACCGCGCCCCCGCGGCGGCCGGCTCGGCGATGAGCGTTCGCTGCGCGTCCACCGTGATCGCCGCGCCCGGGCCGATGACGGTGGTGGACTCGCGTTCCTCGACGATGGCTGGCCCTTCGAGGCGCGCCCCGGGGCCGAGCGCGTAGCGATCGTACACCGGAGTCTCGACGTACCCGCGGGCCTCGGGGAAGTAGGCGGCGCGGTGCTTTTTGGGAGCCGGCGCGGCTACCGTGCCGGAAGCCGTCCCGCCGGCGATGGTGAGATCCGGGCGCGGGCCGGAGACGACGGCGCGCCAGTTGAGCGCTTCCAGCGGCACGCCCTGCGGGGTGCGGCTATAGAGGAGCCGGTAGGCGGCCTCGAACGCGGCGGTGATCGCGTCCAGGCTGCCGGGGCCGAGCAGGCCCGCCGGGATCTCCACGTCCACCTCGTGGCCCTGGCCCAGATAGCGCATCTCGGCGCCGCGGCGCACGGTGACGTCCTGATCGGCCACCCCGGCGCCGCGGACGATGCGGCGGCCTTCCGATTCCATCTCCTCGAAGAGGCGGTTGATCTGCGCCCAGTCCGCCGTGGCCATGCGCTGTGGCGCGGTGCGCACGAAGTCGAAGGCAAGCGGCGCGGCCAGGAGCCCGTAGGCCGAGAGCGCGCCCGCCCCGAAGGGCACGAGCACGCGCGGCACTCGCAGAATGCGCCCCACCTGCCAGGCGTGCACCGGGCCCGCGCCGCCGAAGGCGAAGAGGGGATAGCCGCGCAGGTCCTTGCCGCGCTCGATGCCGTGCACGCGGGCGGCCCCCGCCATGTTCTCGTTGACCACCCGGTGGATACCCCACGCCGCTTCGGTGAGCTCGAGCCCCATCGGACGCGCCACCCGCTCCTCGATGGCGCGGCGGGCCGCCCCCACGTCGAGCCGCATGCGGCCGCCCAGGAAGAAGTCGGCGTCGAGATAGCCCAGGAGCAGGTCGGCGTCGGTGACGGTCGGCTCGCCGCCGCCCAGGCCATAGCACGCGGGGCCGGGATCCGCCCCCGCGCTGTCCGGGCCGACCTTGAGCAGCCCCATGCGGTCGACCCGGGCGATGGAGCCACCGCCCGCCCCGATCTCGATCAGCTCCACCACCGGCACGCGGATGGGCAGCCCGGAGCCCTTCTTGAACCGGTCCGCCCGCGCGACCTCGAACTCCCGCGCGAGCAGCGGCTCGCCGCGGTCGATGACGCAGGCCTTGGCGGTGGTGCCGCCCATGTCGAAGGACAGCACGCGGTCCAGGCCGACCTGGCGGGCCATGCGCGCGGCCGCGAGCGCTCCCGCGGCCGGCCCCGATTCCACGAGCCGGATCGGCACGCGCTTGGCGGTCTCGGGGGTCGCGATGCCCCCGGCCGACATCATGACGTAGAGTCGCCCCGGAATGCCGAGCCCCTGGAGCTTGCGCTCGAGATCGTCTAGGTAGCGAGCCATCAGGGGCATCACGTACACGTTGGCGGTGGTGGTGGAGGTGCGCTCGTACTCGCGGATCTCGGGGACCACGTCGGAGGAGCAGGACACCGGCACGCCGGGCGCGAGCTCGGCGCAGAGCCGGGCGAGCGCCCGCTCGTGCACCGGGTTCCGGTAGGCGTGCAGCAGGCAGATCGCGATGGCCTCCACGCCCAGGGCGCCGAGCTGGGCCACCGCGGCGCGGGCCTGCGCTAGGTCGAGCGGGCGCAGCACGGTGCCGTCGGCCTGCACGCGCTCGGCGACTTCGATGCGGAGTTGACGTGGTACAAGCGGCACCGGCGGGTCGATGAAGAGATCGTACATGTCGTAGCGGCCTTCCCGCCCGATCTCGACCGCGTCCCGGAATCCGGCGGTGGTGAGCAGCCCCACCCGCGCGCCCTTGCGCTCGATCAGCGCGTTGGTGGCCAGCGTGGTGCCGTGGATCAGCGCGCGCACCGCGGTGGTGGCGGCGCCCGCCTCGTGCAGGAGGGTCACCACGCCCTCCTCCACTGCCTGGGACGGGTCCTTCGGCGTGGTCAGGAGCTTGCCGACGCGGACGGCGCCGGTGGTCTCGTCCACCCAGACCAGGTCGGTGAAGGTACCGCCGATGTCCACGCCGATCCGCGAGGGGTGTGCGCTGGCCGCCATTCGCTTACCTCATGTGGGGATTGCTGCGAAGGAAAGTCTACACCGAAACGTGTTCGCCCCTACCGGATCTCCTGCTCGAGCATGCGGGCGAGCTGCGGATCGAGGCGATCCAGAATGGGGATCTGCTCCCGCGCGGCGGCGCGATCGCCCCGCGCGAGGTGCGCGCGGGCCAGTCCCAGGTGGGCGACGGGATCCGTCGCGTTGATCGTGAGCCCCCGCTCGAAGGCGGCCCGCGCGGGCTCCACGCGGCCGTCGGCGAGGAGCGCCCGGCCGAGGGCGTTCAGGGCTGTCACGGAATCCGGCTTGACGCGCAGCGCCTGCCCGATCTCGGCGATCGCCTCGCCGGGACGACCATCCTCGATGAGGGCGATCCCGAGATTGACGCGGGTGTTGACGTCGCGGGGGTTATGGTCGAGGCGGTACCGGAGCTGGGCCAGGCCTTCCGGGCGACGGCCCATCTGGATCAGGAGGATCCCGTAGGTGCCGCGGAACTCGGACGCGTCGGGCCGCAGCACGATCGCCCGCTCCAGGAGGGCCTGGGCCTCGGCCCAGGCCCCGCGCCGGCCGAGGCTGGTGCCGAGGTTGTGGTGGCAGATGGCGCAGCCGGGATCGACCTCAATGGCGTAGCGCCAGAGGGTCTCCGAGTCGTGCCAGACGAACGACTGCACCCTCGCGGTCAGCGCGAGGCCGCCGATCCAGATTGCCACGACGCCCAGGGCCATGGCCACGATGGGGGCGCGTAGCACACCCCGCCGCCATGCCAGGACGACGGTCACCGCGAGAGCCCCGACCAGCAGCGCGAATCCCATGCAGGGCACGTAGGTATTGCGATCCGCTCCGAGGTGGTTGCCGGTGTGGACGATGCCGGTCACCGGGGCGAGCATCACGAGGTAGAAGGCCCAGATCGCGAGACCTGCCGGCCAGCGCCGCCGCAGGAGCCATACCGCGGCGGTGATCGCCAGGCCGCCGGCCGCGCTCAGCAGGTAGGGCAGCTCGAGCGGATTCACCCGCGGGGGCAGCTCGTAGATGGGGCCCAGGTTGAGCGGCGCCACCGTCTTCCAGATGTGGAACCACACGTTGTACGCGACCACGCCGATCCGGCCGCTCGGGTCGGCGGGGGTCAGATAGCCGGTGCTCCGCTGGACCAGGTACGCCGCGGCGGCGGTGCCGACCGCGAGGAGCGCGAACGGAATCTTCTCGCGCCAGACCGGCCAGGCCTGGGCGCTCGACCAGTCCCGGACGCGGGGGCCGAGCCGCCCCAGCGGGTAGGCATCGAGGATGAGCAGGACCAACGGCAGGCCCATCACGATGGACTTGGAGGCGAGCGCCAGGGCGGCCGCGCCCAGCGCGGCCAGACGCCAGACCGCCCTCACTGCGGGCGGCCGCTCGTGGGCCTTGAGGTACGCGAGGATCGTCAGAAGGAAGAACAGGCCCGAGGTGAGGTCGCGCCGCTCGGTGATCCACGCGACCGACTCCACCCGCAGCGGGTGCACCGCGAAGTAGAGCGCGGCGACGGCCGCGCCGAGACTCAGGATCCCGGGGGAGGCGGCCGGCATCGCGAGCCCCAGCAGGCGCTGCGAGACGAAATAAAAAAGGGCCGCGCTGGCGCTGTGCAGCAGGAGGTTCGTGAGATGGTACCCGAACGGGTTCATGCCCCATACCGCGAAGTCGGCGCCGAGCGTCAACCAGGTCACCGGGATCCAGTGGCCCATCACGTTCGCGGTCAGCATCCAGCGGAGCTGCCGCCACCCCAGGCCCCGGTAGTACGGGTTCTCCAGGAAATTGATGGGGTCGTCCCAGTCCACGAAGCCGGCGCGGAGGACCGGGGCGAAGACCACGGCGGTCACGAGAGCGAGGGCGAGTGGTGCAGCCCGCCAGGCGGGACGCAACATCATGATCAGTCTAACCGAGCCGAAAAAGCATCGACCCTAAAAATCGATCGCGGGACAATGGGTGTGATGCGGAGGCTCCCCGCCGCCCTTCTCCCGGCCGGCATCTTCCTGGTGACGTGTGCGGCGTTCTGGCCCGCGCTCCAGGGCGACTTCAACTGGGACGACGACATCAACCTGGTGGCGAACCTCAGATACCGGGGGTTCGACGCGAGTCGGGTCAGGTGGATGTTCACGAACACCCTGATGGGCCACTACATGCCGTTCACGTGGCTGACCTTCGCCCTCGACCACGTCCTCGGCCGGATGGACCCGTGGGGGTATCATCTCGCCAGCCTGTTGCTGCACGCGGCCAACGCGATCCTCGTCTACCTGGTCGCCCGCCGGCTGTTGATCGTCGCGCTCCAGACGGCGGTGGACACCAGGGTGGGAGCGGCCCTGGCCGCGCTGCTCTTCGCGCTCCATCCCCAGCGGGTCGAGTCCGTGGCCTGGATCTCCGACCGCGCGACCATCCTGTGCGGGACCTTCTATCTCCTCGCGGTCTTGGCATACCTGCGCGCGGTCGGCGCACCGGACGGCCGCCCTCGCATGGGGTGGGGCGCCGCGTCGCTCGTGGCCTTCGCGGCGGCGCTCCTGACCAAGGGCATGGCCATGAGCCTCCCCATCACCCTCCTGATCCTCGACGTGTACCCGCTCCGGAGGTGGCGAGCGGGCTGGCCCCGCGTGCTCGTAGAGAAGCTGCCCTATTGCGCGCTCGCGCTCGCGGGCGCTGTGGTGGCCGCGTGGGCTCGGAGCCAGGGGGCCGAGTTCACCGGCTATGCGGGCCTCGGGATCGCGGCCCGCCTCGGGATGATCGGCTACAGCCTCTGTTTCTATCCGTTGAAGCTCGTGTGGCCCGCCGATCTGTCCCCGCTGTACGAAGTGCCCATGCAGGTCAGTCTCCTGGACCCGCGCTTCCTGATCCCGATCCTCGGCCTGCTCGCGGTGACGAGTGTTCTGGTCGCGCTCCGCCGTCGCGCTCCGGGGGCGCTGGCGGCCTGGGCGCACTCCGTTGCCGTCGTCACGCCGGTCAGCGGGGTCGTGCACTCCGGCGTCCAGATGGTCGCGGACCGCTACAGCTACCTCGCCCAGCTCGGATTCGTCGTCCTGGCGGGCTATGGGCTCGTGCGTCTTCGCGAGCTGCACCGGGAGGGTCGCGTGCGGCGTGCCGCGGCGGTGGTGGCGGGGAGCGGGATCGTGCTGGTGATCGGCGCCCTCGCGGTGTTGACGTGGAGCCAGAGCTACGTGTGGCGGGACCCCGAGACGCTCTGGAGGTGGGCGGTGGATCTCGATCCGCTCTGCGCCCGCTGCCACAACAATCTGGGCGTGGCCCTGCTGCACCGCCGTCGAGATCCGCAGGGCCTGAGCGAGTCGGAGGAGCATCTCCGCCAGGCGGTCGCGCTGAGACCCGAGTACGCCCTGGGCCACCTCAACCTCGGTACCGTCGCGCTCCTGCGCGGGCGCTACGTCGAGGCCGAGGCCGCCTTGCGGAGCTACGTGCGGCGGCAGCCGGATGCTCCCGACGGAGCCGAGCGGCTAGCCGTGCTCTACCTCGTCCAGGGGCGATCCGATGAGGCGATCCCGTTGCTCCGCCGGGCCCGAGGTATCAGCCAGTCCGACGGCCCTCGGGCCGACCTCGCGGGCGCGGTGGAGCTGCTCCACGATGGGGAGACCCTCCGCTATCTCGGGCAGGCTCTTCTCGAACAGGGCCGAGCTGAGGACGCGATTCTCCCTCTGAGGCGCGCGGTGCAGCTCTATCCCTCGGCGCCCAGCTTCCGCTTCTGGCTCGCTCACGCGTACCGTGGGGCGGGGCGGATGGCGCTGGCCGATGGGGAGCTCGCCGCTCTGCGGCGGCTGGATCCGAAGGCGGCCGCGCCGACCGCGGTCCGCTAGCCAGCTCACCCGCCGATCACGCGGGAGCTTCAGCGGGCCACGTGGCGCTGGAACGCCTCCAGCGCGGCCGTGCCGACGGCGGTGTCCTGCTCCCCGTTGCCTCCGCTGATGCCGATGCCGCCGACCACGTCGCCGTCCACCTCGATGGGGAACCCGCCCACGAAGACCGCGAAGCGGCCGGGATGCATGGCGTGGATGCCGAAGGCCTCGTTGCCGGGCAGGGCGGGCCCGGCCGGCGGCTGGTTGAACTTGTGGGTGGCTCGGCGATGTCCGGCGGCGGTGAAGGCCTTGGCGCTGGCGATCTCCACACCGGTGATACGCGCTCCGGTCATGCGGTGGAGCGCGATCGGGTGGCCGCCGTCGTCGCAGACGCAGATCGTCTCGGTGACCCCGATCTCGCGCGCCTTCGCCTCGGCGGCGGCCAGCAGCACGAGCGCGTCCTCCAGGGTGAGCCGCTTGACCGTGATCACGGCAGCTCCACGAAGAT
>WNFD01000517.1_pt1 | contig 55806 bp, 45 predicted proteins | sample 5400491 | NCBI WGS metagenome assembly WNFD01 (sample SAMN13153343, study PRJNA577476) | soil metagenome | isolation source: 120 cm saprolite under Douglas fir tree site 2 hole 2 replicate 2 | place: USA:California | collected 2015-04-18 | reverse complement strand
CCGGGTTCAAATACGCAGCTCCAATCAGCGGAGAAGTCGTCTCAAAATCGGGTCCCAGACTCACTGACCGACGTGAGCCAAAAGTTATAGATTTTCATCAAATTAGAAGGAGTTTCACCATGGCGACCATCCCCAACCAAACCCACGCTCAAGGTCAGCCCCAAACCCAGAGCCAGACCCCCGGCACCGCCGACTTCCAGACCGCGCCGCCCTTCACCTCCCGCGCCCCCGGCCTCGCCTTCGATCGCCACTTCACCCGCCCCGGCATCTCCCCCTACGACGAGATCGTCTGGGAGCTCCGCGACGCCGTCATCCAGGACTTCAAGGGCAAGACCATCTTCGAACAGAAGAACGTCGAGGTTCCCGCCGACTGGTCCATGACCGCCACCAACATTGTGGCCAGCAAATATCTCCACGGCCTCAACGGCACCAATGAGCGTGAGTCAGGCGTCCGCGCCCTCATCACCCGCGTCGCCGAGTCGATTCGCGACTGGGGCATCGCCGGCGGCTACTTCGCCACCCCGCAGGACGCCGAGACCTTCTACGCCGAGCTCGCCCACCTTCTCCTCAACCAGAAGGTCGCCTTCAATTCCCCCGTCTGGTTCAACGTCGGCTGCGATCGCCTCGAGCCCAACTCCGACGCCCAGAACTGGCACTGGAACCCGCACTCCTGCGCCGTAGAATTTAGCGTCACCGGCTACCGCAAGCCCCAGTGCTCCGCCTGCTTCATCAACTCCGTGCAGGATTCGCTCGACTCCATCCTCACCCTCGCCAAGACCGAGGGCATGCTCTTCAAGTGGGGCTCCGGCGCCGGCAGCAACCTGAGCAATATCCGCGGCTCCATGGAAACCCTCAGCGGCGGCGGCACCGCCTCCGGCCCCTTGAGCTTCATGCGCGGCTTCGACGCCTTCGCCGGCGTCATCAAGTCCGGCGGCAAGACCCGCCGCGCCGCAAAAATGGTCATCCTCAACGTTGACCATCCCGACATCGACGACTTCATCCAGTGCAAGGTGAAGGAAGAGCAGAAGGCCTGGCACCTCATGCAGGCCGGATACGACGGCAGCGGCCCCGACTCCGAGGCCTACAGCTCCATCTTCTTCCAGAACGCCAACAACTCCGTCCGCGTCACCGACGAGTTCATGCACGCAGTCGAGACCGACGGCACCTTCTCCACCCGCACCGTCAAAGACCGCAAGCCCGTCCAGGAGTTTCGCGCCCGCGACCTCATGCACAACATCGCCGAAGCCACCTGGCAGTGCGGCGATCCTGGCATGCAGTTCGACACCACCATCAACCGCTGGCACACCAGCAAGAACACCGGCCGCATCAACGCCTCCAATCCCTGCTCGGAGTACATGTTCCTCGACGACTCCGCCTGCAATTTAGCGTCCTTTAATTTGCTTAAATTTCTTACCCCCGGCGGCCAGTTCGACATCCCCAGCTACCGCCACGCTATCGGCATCGTCACCACCGCGATGGAGATCATCGTCGACGCCGCCGGCTACCCCACCGAGATGATCGCGAAGAACTCGCACGACTATCGCCCGCTCGGCCTCGGCTACGCAAATCTGGGTGCACTGCTCATGGCGTTCGGCTTGCCCTACGACTCCGACGCCGGACGCGACTTCGCCGCCACTCTCACCTCCATCCTCTGCGGCGACGCCTACTGGCAGTCCTCCCGCATCGCCGAGTCCTGCCCCGCGCTCGGAGCAGCCACGCCTCTCACCCAGCAGGCGCACATCGCCGGCGGAGCCTGCCCCGGCTTCTACGTCAACCGTGAGCCCTTCCTCGACGTCATCCGCATGCACCGCGCCGAAGTCAACAACATCGGCAAGTCGAAGAACTCGGCCGAACCCTTCAGCGTCCCCCAGCTCGACCAACTCATCGAAGCCAGCCGCCACGCCTGGGACGGCGCCCTCGCCCACGGCGAACGCCACGGCTACCGCAACTCCCAGGTCACCGTGCTGGCCCCCACCGGCACCATCGGCTTCATGATGGACTGCGACACCACCGGCATCGAGCCCGATCTCGCCCTCGTGAAGTACAAAAAGCTGGTCGGCGGCGGCATGATCAAGATCGTCAATAACACCGTCCCCTCGGCCCTCATCAAGCTCGGCTACAGCGAGGCGCAAGTCAACGCCATCGTCAGCTACATCGACGCCACCGGCACCATCGAAGGCGCTCCCGCCATCAAGCCCGAGCATCTCGCCGTCTTCGACTGCAGCTTCAAGCCGTCCAAGGGAACCCGCAGCATCTCCTACATAGGCCACATCAAGATGATGGGCGCCACCCAGCCCTTCCTCTCCGGAGCCATCTCGAAAACCGTCAACCTCCCGCAGGACTGCTCCGTCGACGACATCGCCGAGGCCTACATGGAGAGCTGGCGCCAGGGCCTCAAGGCCGTAGCCATCTACCGCGACAACTCCAAGGGCACCCAGCCCCTCAACGTCACCGCGCAGACCGACGCCGACAAGAAGGGCACCCGCGGCACCAACGCCATAGCCCCCGCAGCAGCAGGCTCCATCGAGATCGAAGAAGCCGTCATCGCCGCCAAGGCTGCCGCCCAGGCCGACGCGCAAGCGGCGCAGGCAAAGATCGCCGCCCTCGAGACCCAGCTCCGCCACATCGCCGAAGCCGCTCTCAAGAACTCCGACTCCGCCGACGCCCAGGCCCCGCCTCGCGCTGTCCGTCACCGTCTCCCCGCCGAGCGCGCCTCCGTCACCCACAAGTTCGGCCTCGCCGGACACGAGGGCTACATCACGGTCGGCCTCTACCCCAACGGGCAACCGGGCGAAATCTTCATCCGCATGGCCAAGGAGGGCTCCACCGTCTCCGGCCTCATGGACTCCTTACCCGCTTCGAGCCCTCCGGCTGGACCGGCAACGAGCAGATCGGCTACGCCAAGTCGATCATGGACTACATCTTCCGCTGGATCCAGATCCGCTTCCTCTCCGGCCACCAGCTCGACCTCTTCGCCGGCCTCACCCCCCGAGCGTCGATCCCCGTAGAAGGCACCGTCACCAGCCCATCCAACTCGATCATACCTAGCCTCAACGCCTCCTCCGATGCGTCCTCTCAAAATGCTGTCATTCTGAGCGAAGCGAAGAACTCCCGCATTTCGTCTGGAGCGTCACAAATGTTTGAGGAGGGTTACACCACCACCCCACCCCAGCAGGGAATAGCCCCCGACCTCACCGCCCGCAGCGGCTTAACTGACAACCGAGAACTGACAACTGACAACTTCCCCGAGGATCGGGGAATCTACCACGCCTCCGACGCCATGAAGTCCATGTACGACATGGGCGACTCACCCTCCTGCGCCACCTGCGGAGCCATCATGACCCGCAGCGGCTCCTGCTACCGATGCATGTCCTGCGGAAGCACAAGCGGCTGCAGCTAAAGAGTAACGAACGAATAACCCGAAGGTGTGGGTTTACGCATAAGGTTGAAGTTGTACCCCATAAGGCTAAAGTCGACACCCCATAAGGCTAAAGTCCTTATGGGGTGTGCGTTTGCTGCAGGGCGCTCTTCTTGGAAGTTGCTGCGGTTTTTCCCATTACCGCAATACGACATCGTCATCGGTGGCTACACGTCAAGATTGGTAAGCAACCTGCGGCTCCGTAGAGATTTCAGGCGCTTGCCCAAGAGATTTGAAACGCCGGTTGCTCTTATTAGGGCGCGCCCCTCTTAGCGTGAATTTGGCAGCACACGTACCTGGACATGCTGCCTGGCTGGGGTTACCCTGGTAAGGAGGCTAATCCCATAGCCTCTCTAACCGAGAGATGACTATATGCCACGTCAGGAAACGTTTATGAGTTCTATCATTGCGGGACGCAAGATCGAAGTCATAAAGACATATGATGGGAAGTATGCCCGCGAAGCATTCGCGCGAATGGATGATACCGCCCTAGATCAACTGGCCGCTTCATTGGACCTCCGGGCGAACTTCTTCGAGGAAGACATACCTCAGCGAACGGATGAGGACTATGCCGAGTTCCTTTGGGAAGCGATGTCGGAATCGGCGAGGGAGGACGGTAGCGTCTCCTCATACTTCGTCGTCGTAGACTCAGACTCGGCGGTGACAAAAGAACTCTTCGTGTCTCCAGATTGGCCGGCGGCTGAAGCTTATGTGAAACTCATAAGCAGCGCAGAGTCCGCTCTTGATACTCGTTGATCGATACACATTCCGAGCTGGCCGGCCAGATGATTCCAGTAATTGACATTTTTGCAGGTCCGGGAGGCCTAGGCGAGGGTTTTTCATCGCTGCTAGATAGCGACCAGAATCCCGTCTTCAAGATTAAGCTGTCGATCGAGAAGGAAGAAAACGCCCATCGCACTCTCATGCTTCGAGCGTTCTTCCGTCAATTCAAGCGGGGGAAGGTTCCGAAGGAATACTACGAAGTCCTGAGAGGCGGGCGGACCATCGAGGAACTCTATGAGGCTTTTCCAGATCAGGCAGCACACGCCCGGGCCGAGGCTGTTCTGGCAACGCTTGGACCGGACTCTTGGAAAGCAGTGTCGGCAAAAATCTCCAACGCTCTCGACGGCGAGAAGAACTGGCTTCTAATTGGCGGGCCTCCCTGCCAGGCATACTCTTTGGTTGGCCGAGCCCGGAACAATTCCAAGGAGGGTTACAAGCCTCACGAAGATGAGAAGCACTTTCTCTACAAGGAATATCTACGGATTCTTTCTAGTTTTTGGCCGGCGGTCTTTGTAATGGAGAACGTGAAGGGGCTGCTTTCCTCTAAACCAGATCCCACGAAAGATCCTATTTTCGCCCAGATCATTTCCGATTTGTCAGCACCCGCCGAATCGGAGAACTTCGACTCAGTTGGGAACAAAAAAAGGCATACCTATAAGCTTTACTCCCTATCTCCTAAGAGAACACCGGGTGAACCGTCAGGGCAAGACTTCGTGCTAAGGGCAGAGGAGCATGGTGTCCCACAGGCTCGGCACCGCGTAATCATCGTTGGTGTCCGAGACGACGTTAATTCCGTCGAACCGATGACTCTGAAAACGCAGGATCCGGTTCCACTTAGCCAGGTTCTCGCGCAAATGCCTCCTCTTCGCAGCGGCGTTACCGACAGAACAGATAGCGATGAGGTTTGGATCGGGCTGCTGAAAGAGGCGTTAGAGCGCCGTTGGTTCAAAACAATTCAGAACATCGGGCCCGAAGGCATGTTCGAGGTTGCAACAGAGATCCTCAATACAATCGAAGTTCCTGAATCGAAACGTGGCTCTGAGTTTGTCTCATGGACACCATCGATCGAGTACCGCAGCGACTGGTATTTGGATTCCAAACTTGCAGGCTTCTGCAATCATTCCTCCAGAGGACACATCACAAAGGACATCTACCGCTACTTCTACTCGGCTTGTTTCGCTGCAATCAGCGATGTGTCCCCTAAACTGGCAGACTTTCCAGCAGACCTCATTCCTAATCATGCGAACGCCGCCAACGCGATAGCGAAGAGCGACATGTTCCTAGACCGTTTCAGGGTTCAGCCTTGGGGAAGACCATCTACGACGGTGACTTCCCATATTTCCAAAGACGGCCACTATTACATCCATCCGGACCCAAGCCAGGCCCGAAGCTTAACCGTAAGGGAGGCTGCCCGTCTTCAGTCTTTCCCAGATAACTACCTCTTCACCGGTTCAAGGACGGCACAGTACATTCAAGTTGGCAATGCAGTACCGCCCTTGCTCGCTCGAATGATTGCCGAATCGGTTGCAAAACTCTTCAAGCGGTCCAAGGAAAATCAGTAAATGGACTCAATCACCAAGACGCGTAGAAGCTGGAACATGTCGCGTATCCGAGGTGAAAATACGCGGCCAGAGTTGAAGGTGCGCTCCCTACTTCACAGCCTTGGATACCGTTTTAGATTGAATCGCAAGGATGTGCCAGGAAAGCCCGATATTCTCTTGCCAAAATACAAAACTGCCATCTTCGTTCATGGTTGTTTCTGGCACCGCCATACCGGGTGCGGACTTGCATACGATCCGAAATCAAACATCGAGTTCTGGAAAAAGAAGTTTACAAGGAACGTTGAGCGCGACACCGAAGTGAAAAGCTCGCTGCGGGCAGCTGGATGGAAGCAACTCGTCATTTGGGAGTGCGAAATTCGCGACCTTGAAGGTCTCACGCGCAGACTAAAGCGCAGACTCCCGTAAGGAGTCATCCGTCAAGCGACACGGAACTCGGGTATGGCCTCGCTTGGAACAGAGAAATGCCGATTTCTGATTGTTTCCCAGCATTCGGGTTTCTTCGCCCACTCAGAAATCATTTTGCCATCAGCTGACTCGAATAGCGCATCGCCGACTTCTCTCAACCAAATATGGCTCTGACGCTTTAACTGAGGCGAAATGTCTTGGGCATTCCAGAGGTATGCCAAGTCGAACCGTTCCCCATACACAAGAGCGATCATCGAGACCGTGTAAGCGACGACATTGCCCGCTGCTTGCTTGAACATTTTGTACGAGGCCTTCTGTACAGCCTTATAGATGATTGCTTTCGCAATCATCTCCTTGAAAGAAGACACCGTGTTCTGAGGGGCTGCTGCAGCCACTTCGGCATTTGTCAGGATGTCCATAAAGCGTTCGAAATTTTTCTGCGTTCCAAGCGCAACCAAGTCCGGTCTCAGGCTCCATGCCATCAGATATCTTGCAAGATCCGTTTTCGTTACACGACGAGACGGGGGGATCGACTCCTTGAGCTTGCGCAGTTGAGCTGGTGTCCCGCCTTCTCGCGCAAGCATCACGTTATAGCTCCCGGCAGCTCTCTCGTAGAACCAGCGCGACACGCCGTCGGGGCAGTATGTCGACAAAGCAAGTTTCTCAATTTCTATATGGAAGGGCTTATTAGCTGAAAGATCCGAAACTTTGACTGAGTTTTGGCTGTTTGCATACTTTGAGATGTCCGATATCAGCCTTTCCTCGTCAGCCGAATCAGCGGACTTAAGAACGATAATCTTTGCTGGGACACGGACGAACTTCAGGTCCGTTTCAGGATTCTTCTTTTTGGTGAAATAGATCGAGGCGGTCGTCTGTCCACCGTTTACAATTTGCATTCCTTTAAGGCCAAGAAGACCTTCTCTCCCCGAAGAATCTTTGCCCATCTGCGCTTCGTCAGTCACGATGACGATGCCGTTGTTGAAGGCCATGAAATGTTCTGGATCGGCTTTAAGCGTGTCACGGATACCTTTATTCACTTTTCCAGTGACGCTCAGAAACGATCGAACATTGGCCTCCAAGAGACGGGCACCATACTTCTCATAGATGGCGAAAAGAGTTTCACCAGGGATTGCGGTTAGGGAATAGTCATAGTTGGATCGCTCGCCAGGTACATAGACGCATTGCAGAGCGCTTCCTGAAACCTCTTCAAAGTTCACAACGATTTCGTCCCTTGGCTTTCCCGCCGACCAGTGACGATGAAGCCGCTCGATATCGACCACCTCGAGCTTGACCGTTTTCCCGGCAATCTCACGTGGCCTAAACTGCTTCGCCTTTGCAACGCGGTCTGTGAGCACGTAGATGCGAATCTGCGAAAAGTTGGAGTACAGCTCCTCGATGGTTTTTGCGAGGTCATATGTATCAGCTTCCGCGGCCTTGTCTATGTGACTAGCCATTCGCCCTTCAGCACAGCGCTGAACAAATCGTAGACATTGTTCAACAGCGGTCTTCGTCTCCGTGTCACTGATTGACTGTAGCGTGTCTCTTCCGTCATACATGCTGACAAAGAAGTCAATCTGCTCAAAATCATCGGACAGAGCATAGCCGGTGAGGTGAAGTTGCGCGTTGCCAAGTTTACCGTTGTAGTGGCACAGTTGGGGATCGAACGTCATCCCGTTATCGGCCAAGTGCTGCATGACCTTTTCTGCGAACACAAGCTCAGCATAGGGATACTCATTCTGCATTGAGCCGAGTTGGTTTCCGATTTCAGTTCTCACGTCCGCGTGCGTCTGCACAAGAAATTCATCTAGGGTCATTCGAGTATCCGATTCGAGACAGCACGGTTGCAAGTGAAATTGATTGAAGACGAGAGGTGTCGAGTTCGACGCGGTATATCGCTTCGACAACACCCTTGGGAACTGAGGCCTTTGTAATGTGCGGAAGTTTCGGCCCCACCTCATAGATGTTCGTCATCAGGTAGGAGAACTGTCTATAGTAGCGGGGCGCCGTGTAGGCATGATATCCAGCAGCAAGAAGTCTTCCCTCGAAAACTCGAACAGCGGCATCGTTTTCCTTCAAACCCTCTGCGATAGAGGCCGCGAAATCAGGGAGCCTGAGACCGTTTGGGGAAAGGCCAAATTGAATTGCAGCTAAGAAGAGCGGAACGACTAGCGTTTCATCGAGCTGATCGAGAGAACTGATTGAAGCGGTAAAAGATCCGGCGCGGATGGATGTCTTCACCTCAACGTCACCGTGAGGAGCAACGAAATCATGGAGCGCATCGAGCGGCCCCTGCCAACATTCAAGTGCTGCAAGCGGCTCGATGCCGGCGTCGAGGAGGAAACGGAGAAACTGTAGCTCGCCCATTAGTCCGACCTCTTGCTCGCCTCTGAGCATTCCGTCGTCCTCACGGCTCATAAACTTCTGCCATGAAACTATTCGGTCGAGAACTGCCCGGACAGACTCTGGCTCTGTTCGGGCATCTCGCTCCAAAACGGCGACAACGTCCTCGACGATTGCAACGAAGAGCTCTACGCTTGCCGAGGGCTGTCGGGTAATTGCCAAGCAAACATATTGAGTTCCGAGATAATCCAGATCAACCGTATCGACAACGAAGCCCTTGCACAGTGGCAGAGAAGCCCGCGTCGGCAGCCGAGCATCTCTAAAACCGATGAGCAAAGACTCCTGGTTTTTCGGGTTCTGTCTACCGGCAAGCAAAAGCGGGCTGGACGGACTGCGGATAGGCAGTGTGTTCCATCCAGACTGCGATTGATGGCCGTCGAGAGCTTTCCAGGCGTTAGTGAAGCGCTCTTTACTCAGACTGGCCATATTCCTGCTCCCAGCCAACGTTGTTGACCTTGTATTCGACCTTCGTCCCAGCTTTGCTACCCGGAAAACTAATCCCAATTGAGACAATCGGAGAACTACCCTCTGGGAATTCCGCATCCGCCTTTAGAGGATCAAGAAGATAAATTAGGAGAAGCCCGTTGCGCTTCGGCGAAAGATTCGTGGCTGCGTCGCCGTAGCCTCGGACAAACCGAATAGATGGCCCGCTCGGGCTATCCGGGGGCGTATTCCGCCCACGAGCCGGATCAGGTTTCCAACTGGAACGCGATAATTCTAACGACGCGGTCCAGCTCGCTTCGTCCAGGTCGATCGCTTCATCTCGTGGAGATAGAAGTCTGCCGATGGAGTACCGCTTCTCAACGTCATTGGCCTTCCTGGTCAACATACCGACACTAATCCCGTCGACTACGGGTGTAGACGTTCCCTCTGAGCTACCAAGGAGAGCGATCGTCCATTTAGTCAACTCGCCACATTCGTACATCTTTGAAATGAACTCTGAAAGCAGTTGGGTATTGACCCGGTATGCCTCCGGATGGGTTTTGTAGTGAAGAAGAAAATCAGTGACTGAGGACGCATCGACATTGTCCCAGAGGTAACCTTTCCACGATTCGTTCCGTTTAAGGCGTTTACGTTTTGGATCTACTTCGGGATTCTGTAGTTGACTGACGAAGTTTTGCAAAGCACGAAAATTGAGCCCAACCGTCTCAGCGTCTTTATGAAACGTGACTGTTTCAACTGATTCACCGCTGAAGGAGATCATCAGACTTTTCGCAGCTCGCATTTTGACCTGCGACGTCACCATAAGACTTGGGTGTGATTGAACGCGAAGCCCATATTCCAGGGGTGTCGCTCCACTTTGCGCCATGAGATCGAAGTCACGACGAAGCTCTTCACTGGCTTCCGCAATGTGGCCGAACCAATCGATAAGTTCCGAGGTCGTGAAGAGCCGACACAAATCGAGGTAACCAGGACGATAGCCAAACCATCGGCCCATCTGCATCAGAGTGTCATACATCTTCGAGGCTCGAAGGAAATAGCTTGTGGTCAAGCCCTCAAGCGTGAGGCCGCGAGCTAACTTGTCGCCTCCAATCGCAATTACCTTCAGGCCGGTTCCTTCGTTGTCGGCGTAGTCAAGAACATCCTTTGCGGTCCCGTTGATTTTGCGAACGCTGATATCGCCGCAAACCGAAGCAAGCGTTCTCTCAAGAGATTGCCATGTGGGAAGTTCATAAGCTGGTTCGTCGGGAAGCAACTGCGCAACGGCGTGAGTCTTAGGAATGAAATCGGCCTCCCACAAGTCCTTGAACTCGCGAAGAATCTCATTCGTATCGATGTTTCTTTCAAGGCGTTGCCTGAGTCCGCCAACGTATGAATCGACTTGCCTCCAAACGTGGCCTTGTACAGCCGTGAACCGCGTTACATGGATCAGCATGGAGCTATGCTTTTGCTGCTGGCTTCGCGGTATTCTTGCGGCACAGCTGAGAATGAAGGATTGGACCGCCTTGCGCACTGATGGAGGCAGCATATCGTGGCCGTTCCAAAGGGGCACGTGAGTCGGTTTGTGTTTGGGTGGCATCCAGCCGTCGACGCTGTCGGTGTCGAGGTAATCATCAATGGCAGTGACGAGAGGAAGGGCTTGCTTGGTTCCATCTTCACTTTGGAAGCCGAACAGTTTCCCCGGACCAACGTAGGAGGACGGAGCGGAAAGGTTGATGATGAAGCTTGAAGGGAAGAGGTCCGGTCCCTCTTCTAATGTTGCTCCACGTTCGTGAATGAAGATGTTCGCGAACGGAGTCGCTGTGTATCCAACGTACGCAGAACGTGTGAATGAGTGAAGGATGCTACGAATCAGCCTGTTGATTGGTTTTGGATCGTGCTCGGGATCTGGATTCCCATTCTCATCTACGACATTCTCGCCCGTATCGACTGATGCGTGATCTGCCTCATCGTCGATAAGCAAAAGCGGCAAATTCGTTACGACTAGCCGGCCCGTCTGAGGGTCTTTCGTATTTGCAACCCGATTGCGTATCCAGTTCAGCAGTAGCTTGAGAACACTCGGATTCTTTTTAACCACGAAAAGCCAGGGTCGCTCCTCTGGGCTTATTCCAAGGCTCCGCGCCACAGCACGGTTGAAGTCGCCGCCGTTTGATCTGTTCGTGGCGTAATTCGGCCGAATGCTTGGATCGGTATCGATCAGCCCAACGCCCACGCGCAGCAGGTCAGTTGCATTTGGCTTTGTTTCATATCCTAGAAATCCCTCGTCTAAACGTATCTGTGTCTGCGAGCGCAGATTGTTGTGGAGACCTGCAAGAACAATAATAATTTTGTAACCGGCATCCGCAGCTTTACAGATGAGGCCCGTATAACTGCTTGTCTTGCCGGATTGAACGTGACCAACGACCAAGCCCCTTCGATCCCAAGCATCTTCACGCCGAGGGTCCTCAAGAAGTCCCAGAATCGAGTCAGTGGACCGATCTAGGCTCACCAAGGCAGATTCTGAGATGCTGCCTTCCAAGAACTCTCTATACCTTTGCCAATAACGCCATTCCACCTTGCGATCAGTCGTTAGCCAGGCAATGTGACCAATCTCGCTTTTGAGGGTCGTGTCTTCACCCACCCAAACACTAAAGCGGCGAATCAATTCTTCGGTCACGGCTTCTCGATCTAAACTTTCGGCCCACGAAGAGTTGATACGCAGAACCTGTTCGATGGTCTCGGCGATTCGCGTTGCGTCAATCTGAGTTCCCTCAAGCTCCGCGAGAAGCATCTGAGCGATCTTTATGACCTGCATTTGATTTTCTTTAGGCGTCTTCAATCGAACCCTCATTCATGGGTGCAAGGTTTGCAACAAGTTTCGGATAACGCTGGAAAGGTTCTGTCCGAAGAAGCCGCTCTTTGGCGCGGTCCGACGAATACTGCTGCTTGAGCAGGGACCGGTACACAACATCCAGCATTTTGCTCACCGTAGCCTCGTCACCGTCCGCTTCGGTGTGGGGAGCGGTCCGCTCTTCCACCGTGTCGAGCCAAATGCGTTGAACTGGAATAGTCGACTCCAGCAAGCTCAACATCACGTCCACTTCGCCATCGATTGCCAAGGGTGAGTCCAGGACCGACCGAACGGCCGGATGATTCCGATTGACCTTGTAACGCGTAACGCCAGCACTCACCACAGATTCCCAAGCCTCAAAGAGTGGCTCCTCACTGGGACGCCTTGGTACTGTCCCGCGATGAGCGAAAACCGCCCGAGCTCTCCTGCGGGTGTCCTCCCCGAGCGATGTGAGCCGTTGTCTGATTCCATGAGGCGGCTTTGCGATGGACTTCCTAATATCGATCTTCCAGTCTGAGTCGGAGTCGTTTGTGAAATCCAATCTGATTCTTGCAAGTCTGTGAACTTCGTCTTTGGTCCACATTCGCGGTGATCCAAGTCCGAGCCAACTGCCTGCCACCAAGAGACGTTCGTTTCGATAGACGTAAAAACCCTGCTGGGCATTCCAACCCGATACACCTGCTGCAGAATCGAACTCGGTCTTTGTCAGGCGATCTCTATGTGGCAGCACGAAGCACTGCACCGAACATTCACTCGTGCCATTGTTCAGATACTCCAGTGGAGAGGACCAAGGGGCAGCATTGGCGCTTGCGAAGAAGGGATTCCAAGCCTGAACTGCTTTTCCATTGACGGTGAGTTTCAGGCGTGGACGGAGACCCTCTAGAAAACGGTGGAAAACCATCGAAAGGTGCCGTTCAACACGATCAATCGTGTCCAAGAAGTCTTGTTGACTTGTACCTGGCGGGACAAGCCGATCCAAGACTTCCCAGATAACCAGGGTTCCGGGTTTACCGGGAGAAAGGAGAGCCAGAATGTGTTGTGATTCTTCGTCAGGCCCCTCAAGAAGTCGCCAATCGCCATCTGAGGCCTGATCCAAAACGTCTAAATCCCAGCTGAGACAGGAAGAGTGGAGGAACGAATCCCGGCTCAAAACTGTCAGGCGGCGGCCCTGCGAAAACGCTGCGGTCTTTAATCCCAACCCAAAGCGTCCGAGGTCGCCAGCTCCTCGTTGTTGGAGAGGGTTGCGATCCCCCAAGCGCATCGCTGAGTCCAAAGCATCAGATGACATCCCTCGTCCGTCGTCAACGATCGCGACATAACTCCTTTTCCCATCCCACTTGAAGATCAATTCAACGTTCTTCGCGAAGGCGGAAACGCTGTTGTCTATGGTGTCCGCGATTGCAGTCTCAGGTGAGTAGCCGAGACCTCGAAGAGATTCAAGCATCGCGCTTGCTTTGGGAGGGGCCGAGCGAAAGGGACGGGTCATTCTCCACCCTCCGAGAACGGTTCTAGCAGGCGACTGCGTACTGGATGACGAAGTTTACGGAGCGCCTTCGCTTCAATTTGTCGAATCCGCTCTCTCGTGACGTGGAACTGCTGCCCTACCTCTTCTAATGTGTGCTCGTTCGCGTTTTCAAGACCGAAACGCTTCACTAAAATCTCACGCTCGTTGGGTTTGAGGGTAGAGATCACACGAGAAACCACGTGCTGAAGGTCTTTCGCATTTACTGATCGCCAAGCCCAATCGTCCGATGCATCGCAGAGCTCACTCAGCTCATCGTCTGTCAATGCTTCAAGATCAACGGACTGCTCTGCGAATCGGAGGATCTTACGTATTTTTCTGACAGGTACATCCATTTGAGCCGCGATTTGGTCTTCCGTCGGGTCATAAGGTTGCAGATCGCCAAGGCGCTTCTTAGTGGAAAGCACTTTGTTAATGCTCTCCACCATGTGTACAGGCACTCTAATTGTCCGAGCCTTATCAGCGATGGCGCGAGTGATCGATTGTTTAATCCACCAAGTTCCGTAGGTTGAAAACTTGAAACCGCGCCTGTAATCAAAACGATCGACAGCTTTGAGCAGTCCCAAATTGCCTTCTTGGATGAGATCCAGTAGATCGACTCCTCGATAGGAATACTTCTTCGCTATCGAGTGAACTAGGCGAAGATTTGCCAAGACGAGCGTTCGCCGGGAGGAATCGACCATGTCAAACGCAGTCTCCAGCTCTAGAGCCCCCGTTCTATCCTGTTCGACATCGCTTTCATGCAGAATCTTCAGAAGACTGCGCACGAAAGCGTCGGCGAATCTCACGCCGTGGAGCAAAGACCGGATTTCTGCAAATTGCCCGCTTGAAGGTTGGTTGCCATTTCTCTCATAGAGCACTCGGACCTGACTGCTGCGCTGGTGGAACGTTGACCAGTCCATTTCCGCTGAGGCAATCACGGCAGGTTCCACGGAATCATCTTCGACGGGGAGCTCTTCCAATACTTCCGTTTCTGGATCGTTTTCTTCATCCAATCGCGCATCACCGTCATGGTTCAGAAGGTCCGAGGCCCGGGCGGACCCTCTATCAATTTCATCTGCCATGGTGAGAACTCGTCGAACGGCATACGCATTCGAGCAGATAGCCGCAGTGACATTGTTCCAGCCGCGCTCTATAGCCTGTCCCAGTTCAGTCTCTTCTTCGCGAGAGAGAAGGGACGCTCTCCTAATGTCTCGTAAGTAAAGCCAGTACGAATCGGCCGCAGGTGCCCAAAGTTCACCGAAGTATGCGACGGCATCTTCCGAGGACTCAAGCAAGTCCTCCGACAACTCCGCCTGTTGACTTTCCGCTATCTCCGGATCAATACCGTCGAGAACTTCCACGCCTAGTTCTTCGAGCACGCGAAGAAGGCATTCTTGAGCGTCGGGGTCGATCGTGCCTGTTTCAGTTCGGAGATTATCAACTTGCTCACTTGTCACACTGCCGTGGACGATGGCTGCCCCGAAAAACTCGATTAGTCCTGCTTTGAGAGCGTAAAAGTCTTCGTTGCGGATTCCGCCATAGAGCTGATAGTTTGGTAATTCTGCCTCTACATCGTCCCAGGCTTCATCACTGTTGACAAACTCGAACGCTGAAAGCATTGCTTGGGACTCTGCCGCCCGCAACAGGTACTCAGGATCATTAGCAGGGACGGACGTTTCGACTTGTTCTTCCCATTCGGCTAGATCAAAATTTTGAGAGTCGGATGCCCCAATCTCGCTCTCGTCTAGGGGGCTGTCGGTTTCAGAAACTACGATCGGTCTGTGAGCTTCAAGGAGCGCCAGGATTTCTACAGAGCAGCCAAGTTTAGCGAGCGCAAAGGCATCGATTCCTTCACTGTCAGTTTGGCAGGGATCAGCGCCTGCCTCCAGAAGAATGCGTAAAGTGTCCACACGCCCTTTTGTGATCGCAAGAGCGATTAGTGGTCGACCCATCTCATCTTTAGCGTTCACGTCGCGTCCTCGTGCGATATGAAGTCTCACGAGTTGATCGGACCCCGACACGACGGCGAACTTAAATAGCGGATGCAGCCCGCGTTCAACTGGAAGGGGGGCGAAGGAATGCTCGGAGTTCGGCCCAGGCGGAACCTCTTGGATCAATTGAACTTTCCAGAGAAGCGCTTATGAACATTCATTTTAGTGCATGCCACAAGCACTGAAACTAACGCAAATGTTGCAGATGTCCGAGCGGAGGTTTCATCCCAGCTTCCTCCTGCGTTTCCGGCACCCTTCTCAGCCAGCCTGTTCCTGCCCGCAACGCTGCCCCTATCGTCCCAAGCACCGTCGCGAGCGCTGCTGCGGGCAATCCGACTGCACTTCCCATCGCGGCGATGCCAATGCCCCCGATGGATATGGCTATGATCGTGAACAGTATTGTAAGAGACACCTTACCTCAGCGGACTCCAGTCTTCCCCCGTCAGCAACCATTCGATGGATTTTCCATAGAGTTTCGAGATCCGAAATAGGATCATTGCCCCAGGTTCCTTCTCTCCGCGCTCGATCGCAGAAACATAGCTCTGCGCGACTCCGACCGCGTCAGCCAGTTCTGACTGCTTTGTATCGAACCCACGGAGTTCCCGAATCCGGCGTCCCACCGTCTTCCAGTCGATCGTCAAATCTTTTGGTGCAACAGGTCTTGACATGTAAGCTCGTTAGAGCTATAAAAGCTCTATGGTGATTCAACTGAGGGTCACTTCTACACAAGACTAATGCAATCAAAATGAGGAGAAGGATGAAAAACAGCATCTCGACGATGGAGCTTATCGCTAAGTGGAACCCAAGCCAGGATATGTCCGTTGAACTGCCCAGTTCGGTGCGTTGGGCGGACGGCACTCGCGCTACCCACAATGATTATCTGCAGCACATGCTGGACACTCACACATTCGTGGGTGACTGTGAAAATGGCAGGGAAATTCGCATTTTTCCTGACATCGTGGCTGATGTGCGCTATGACCATTCCGCCCAGACTTGGGCCGTCAGCGGCGTCGGTGTCACACCCTCCGCCCTTGGTCTGACGGACCCAGATGCTCCGGACGACCAGATAACGGCCGCACTCTACGCTCTCCCTGTTATCTACCGTTCAAATATCCGCCGGTAACAACCTGCGCGGGGGGCGGAAGCTAATTCCGCCCCACGAAACCATGCAGGTCTATCGATCTGAGGAGCCAGTCGCTCATCGGCTCCTGAGATGCTATCGCTGCATCTTGCGTATTCTCCTTTTCTTCGCCTATTGTGGTCATCACCCCCTATTGAGGAACAGTGAAGCAACATGACAGTGCACGATCTGGAGCAGCATCACCGAGCCATATATATAGATATCGAATTAACCTGCTGGTCGGGATCACCACCACCAGGTATGAAGCAGGAGATTGTTGAGATAGGGATCGTTGAAATGGATCTGATGGCACTTACGATCACTCGCGAAAAATCGCATTTCATACGCCCCCGTCGATGGGAGATCAGTTCCCAATGTACCGATCTCACCGGGATCACAACGGATGACATTCGCTCGGCCCGCCCGTTCGCTGAAGTCCTTGATTTGGTGACACAGGAATTCAATCCCCAAAAGGCGCTTTGTTGTACTTGGGGTGGCGACGCTGGGCTTATCGCCGACGCCTGTCGATCGCATGGGCTCAAGAGCCCCTTGCGTCACCTTCTGGACCTGGCGCATTTTGTTCAGAATCTCCTTCTCTTGAGGGATCGACCAAGCCTTAGAAATGGAGTCAAATTACTTGGATTGGAGTTTGACGGCGTCCCACACTGCGCGTTGGTTGACGCCCGCAATACTGCACGGGTCCACGCCGCTGTAGTTCGGCGGATGAGGGGCAATCCTGATCCGCAGCGGCCACCTCCCGCAAAAGCTATCGAAGGAATACATTTGAGTTCTTTCGCAGAGAAGCTGCAGCGGTCTCTTTCGACTCCATCCGGGAACGAAGCATCTGGTCCGGTGAAAACTTAGCCGAGGATGAACTCAGCTTGGGTCCATGATTGAGCGATTGCAATTCGACGACTTCTCCAACTTGCTCGGACCGTGAGCAAGGCCATCGTGCACGCGCTCCTCATTTCGGAACTTAATGTCATATTGCGATGAAACTTCGTTTTTATATCTAAACCAAAGGGCTATCAGGACATCGTCGAGGTCTAAGTATGGCAAATACATAACTCCCATCGCCTTCTGTAAGATCCCATACTATTTTCTGTTGAGTCCGCAAATCATATTCAGTGCCCCAGGTTATAGGTAGGAAGGCTATACGGGAGGTGGATAGAACGGCTAATCGGCATTACTCGTATGGCTTTCTAGAGCGAAGCGCTTTTTCCACCAGTTTTCCACAAATCTTTTCGTCAAAACTGCTCCATTTGTCCCTATAACCACTTAGTGAACGTCATGAGCACTATCACCCTGATGCCCGGCTACAGGACGCCCTCGCCTCGGTCCCTCTTGCAGGTATTTCGAGGCGTTTATGGATCGCGAGTCCACGATAGCCTTGATGGGATCTGTCATCGCCATCTCGCGGACATCCTCGTGGAAATCGATGATGTAGAGGAACTGCGGGAAATTCCATCGGAAATGGCAGCTTTATATCCAGGGGTCAGCAGAAGGACCAGTCTATTTCACCGTGATCTTCTCCGTCTTGGTTACACGTATCTGCCTCACCATAGTAAAGGTCAGGCTCTCATCGTATCTGAGCATGTAACTCACCAGCTAACATCACTGGTTAACACTGTGGGCGACCAAGCAGAACTCCTCTACTGCAGAAACAATCCAAAAATATTTTTATGATCGACTCCATAAATCAACCTTAGGTCCCCATGTTAACGTATGACAATTTTATCCACCGCTAAGAAGCTAACAAAACATACTTCGCCAACAGACCGGCCGCATCTTGTCGAGCAGATATCACAATCTATCATAGATACCCGCTTCTCGGAACCTGGACAATTTCGATCCCGGAAAGTTGTAACTCGCTCACAAGCTCGAGGAACTGGGCGACCAATCGACAGAAGGGTGCCCATCCAGGAGATAGGAGGGTCGGATGGTGCAGTTCTGGCAACAATCTCCGCGATCCAAAGCATCGAGCTTCCTGAGCCAGGGCAGCTTCGAGCTCGCAAAGTGGTGACGCGGTCGCAAAGCCGCTCGACGGGTAAGTATCCGAGCTGGAAGATGGGTAGGATGCTCCAGTGGGAGTCTCTGAACGAACTTAACGCATTCCGCTTGCTCGACTGCGATCCGAATATCACGCGCTTCACGGAACAGCCCTGCGAGATTGTGTACGTTCAGGACGGAGCGGTCAAGAATCACTTTCCAGACATTCTCATCGAGACCAATGGCCGCAAGGAACTGTGGGAGGTCAAGCCCGAGACCCGAGCCGTTCGGCCTGAAATAGTTACGCGAACAGCATTGCTTACTGAGCATCTTCCGACGTGGGGCTATTCCTACCGTGTCGTTCTCGACCGCGAGCTCGCGAGACAACCGCGCCTCAGAAATGCAGATCGGCTGCTTAGCTTTGGTCGAGACACCGTCACGGAGTGTGAGCAGGAGTTCATAAGGTTAGCCCTCAAGCGATGCGGCGCATTGGTTTGGTCGGATGCCTGCGCCGGGGCATATGGCTCACGAGGCAGGGAGATTCTGTGCCACCTCGCACTCAATGGGACATTGTCCCTGGACATGAATGCGACATGGTCTGCCGACACTCGGTTCACTACCGGAAAGGCTGGAATCTGAAATGGGTGCCTGCGCGTTCGAAAAAAATGCACTCGTAAAGATTGACGGAGCGGAGCATCGCCTCCTAAGCAAAATCAGCTCTACATGCTGGCAGTTGCAGAATACCCGAACGGGGTCCTTTGCTCAGTTTGAGGAGAACGAACTTCTAATTAAATATGACGACAAAACACTCGTGTTTCCAAGCAGCGGCAACGTCATTCACTGCGGTCCAGCAAACTTGTCAATGTCTTCGCAAGATCACGAGATCGCTGTGTTGAGACTTACCTACGTGCGAGAAGCGCTCAAGGTTTCAAACTCACGCACATCTCTTGAACGAGTCATCGCAGACCTCTGGAACAAGATCAAGATTCCAGATACGGCTCCCAGTTACTCGACAGTGTATCTCTGGAAGCGCCGCTACCAAGCGGCAAACGGCGACTACCGCGTGCTAGTCAACGACACAAAAGGGAAAGGCAACCGCATGAATCGTTATCCTTCCACGGTGGTGGAGATTTGCAATCAAGCCATTGAGGCCAGGTATTTGCGGAGAGAGCGCAACACTATTCAGAAAACGTTGGAATATGCCAAGAGTAGGGTCCTGGAAGAGAACAAACATCGTCTGCCCAGTTTGGCACTTCCTTTGCCAACCCGGCGACTTGTAAAGCGGCTCGTTCAACACATCCCTGCCTTCGATAAGCACGCTGCACGGTACGGCCGCGAGTCAGCCCGTAAAGCCTTTCGCTCCGTCAAAGGGCATGTTGTCACTGAGGCCCCCCTTGAACGAGCAGAGATCGATCATACGCAACTCGATATCGAGGTTGTAGACGATAAGACGTCCAAACCGATTGGCAGGCCGCATGTGACAGCCTGCATAGACGACTTCTCCCGCTGCATCCTGGGTATCTATGTGGGATTCAATCCGCCTGGCTATCAGACTGTTCAACTCTGCCTAAATGACTGCCTTCGTCCCAAGGTGAGGCTCAAGAGCGAATATCCGGAAATCCAGTCGGAGTGGCCAGCACATGGCGTAATGCGCGATCTGGTTGTCGACGGTGGTCTTGAGTTTCACGGCACTAGCCTGGAAAAGGCATGCAATTCTCTTGGCGTCAATATAGTCATGTCACCCCGTCGTACGCCCTGGTTCAAGGGGAAGATCGAGCGATTTTTAGGCACACTCAATCGTGCAGTTACCGAGGGTGTTCCAGGCACGACCTTCAGGAGCATCGAGGAGAAGGGAGACTACGATTCAGCGAAGCATGCTTGCGTAACCCTCTCGACTTTGAAGAGGAATATCATGCAATGGATTGCCGACGAGTATCATCAACGGCCCCACCGGTCGATAGATACAACGCCCTCCAAAATGTGGACATCCAGTATTAATCCTGAGGATATCCGCTACCCAGATGAATCGACCCAGCTTGATGCTGTCACCGGTAGCGCATATTGGCGCTCTTTGACACACAAGGGCATAGAGTTCGAGAGCCTAATCTACTACTCGCCCGCTATTCACGAATTGAGGCGATTAGAGGGGGCCGATCTTAAAGTAGAAATACGTGTCAACGAAAGCGATCTAGGTTCCCTTTATGTACTATGGCCGAAAGTCTCGGAACCATTCGAGGTTCCGGCAGTAGAGCTCGATTATGCAAAAGGCCTTAGTCTCTGGGCGCACAAGGTAAACAAGAAAAGACAAAGAGAAAATGCTGATCTTGATCAGGGTTCAGATGGGCGGCTGCAGGTAAGCCAAGACATTTCGCGACGGATCGAAGAGGACGCATCCCTTAAACGCAAACGGATGGGCAAGCGTGTTGGGCGCTATCTAGAAGGGTCGGAGAGGACCAGAGTACAAAGAGGGTCACGCGAGACAACATCAATCCCATCCCGAAGTTCATCAAACGCTGCTGCTAGCAACTCTGTGGCGGCGGATTCGTACTCTCTTGCAAGCCCGTTTGGTGGCCCTCTAGATCCGGGCGCACAAGACCTTTCCGACGATCTTCCAACATTCACAGCAAGGTACAAGGGCGGATATGAAGACGAATAGCTACGCAACGATTGTCGATCAAGTCGTAATCCCACATACGGCCTTCCTCCACGCAGAGCGACAGATTCGGCAATGCTTTGAGTTCTCGGGCGAAAAGGCGGAAGCGGAAGGAGTTGCAATAACCGGAGAATCTGGCACAGGAAAGACAAGTGTACTAGAGAGCTTCAGAGCTAATTACCAGTCCATCCACACCAACGAAGGCTGGCGCGTCCCGATCCTGTCAGCGACAGTGCCGCCCCAACCAACGGTTAAGAGCCTTGCTGGGGCGATGTTGGCGGCCCTCAAGGACCCCGATTGGGAGCGGGGTACTGAGCATGAAAAATCTAAGCGCCTGCGGGTGCTGATGAAAGGAACAGGGACACGGATGGTGATGATCGATGAGTTTCAGCATTTTTATGACCAGGACAAGCAAAAAATTATGTACAACATCGCAGATTGGCTCAAGGTCTTGATCGACGACACGCACTCAATACTCGTGGTGGCGGGGCTTCCTTCCTGTGCGTCCGTTATTAACCAGAATGAACAATTGCGCAGGAGATTTCTCGCTCCGGTGCAATTGCCGAGGTTCTGGTGGCAGGATCTGAGTCAACGAAGGGAATTTATGGGCATTCTGAAGGAATTCCATAACCGACTCTCCAAGAAATACGAAGTTCCCCCATTTCATGAAGAGGGCATGACCTTCCGATTTTACTGCGCAACTGGCGGTCTAATTGGCTATTTAGCGAAGCTTCTGCGACAGGCCGTGCGGAACGCAGTCGATGGCAATAAGACGTCCATAACGCTTGAGGACCTAGACATTGCACATGGGCAGGCAATATGGTCCAACGCGGCGAGTCATGATCTTCTCAAGCCATTTGATCGCGATTTTTCACTCGTTGCAAATGTGGACATTCTCGATCGCGCCGGAAAGGTAGGTATGGTCAACGCCATCTCGCCGACGCCGACGCGGCGCGGATTCAAGAAACCAAGAGACAAATCTCTCAATGCCGACTTGGTGACTCGATGAGCACCCCATTACTAGTCCGGCATCCAGCTCCGCATCGAACTGAGAGCCTCCTTGGGTACGTGTTACGACTGAGCGAGAACAACGGCTACCCTTCGCCGTGGAGTGTATATCGATTGGCCGGGATGAGACAGAACGAGATGAGAACCACGGGCATCAAAGTAGAGAAATTGGCCAAGATAGCCAGCCGTCCCGTGTCCGAACTAGACGACATTGCATTTGCGCAGTCGGCTAAACATCAGCGTTGGTCTCGGCTGTTGGGACATCGCTTGGCTCCAACGGATCTAAACGTAACCAAGCCGAAGCTTTGCCCTCAATGTGTCTCCGAGAAGGGATTCATTGAGGCGCACTGGCACCTGGAGCTCATGGTGGCCTGTCCTATGCATCAGTGTTTGGCACTGTCGACCTGCCCTAAATGCGGCACCCGCCTGAGCTGGTTCAGGCCGGGCCTATTGGAATGCAGGTGCGGGGGGAACCTGCAGGACGGCGAACTACCTTCAATATCCCAGGCAGAAGCAAGCCTGCTCGACGTGATCAGAAGAACGGTACTGGCGCTTCCGGTGCCCGCAGAAAACCGGGCATCGCTGCCGCAAGATCACCTCATGAAGATGAATCTGCGCTCAATACTGGCAGTTGTCCACACTCTTGGAAAGCATCGTATGATCGCCAATGGTTCGACTAGCTGGAACGATGAACGACGAGCGGTAGAGAAAGCCTCACATGTCTTGATGAACTGGCCACAACACTTCATCGAACTGTTTGTAGATATCGGTCAAACGCTTCCGGCAGCCACTGCCGGCGGCGTCAGAAAGCAGTTTGCAAGCATCTATCAGGCCTTGTTTAAGAGCGAAGCAATCAGGCCGCGAGAGGATGCTGACTTTCTGAAGGTCGCTTTTCTAGACTTTGCCATGAACCATTGGGGTCGTGGCTTTGTCGACCGCAAGCTGGTAAAGGTATTGGGAACAAATGTTGCCAAGCGATACCTGACGCAGACGGAATTCGCAACGCAAATAGGAGTGGAGCAAAGCACCGTTGCCCGACTTCTGAAGAGCCAAAAAGCCTCTTCGAGGCGAGTGAAGTGTGGCAAAGCTGAGCGCATTCTGGTGGACGCAAGTCAAAGTCAAATTCCCCGCACTTCGCCCGGAAAGATATTCAGGAATAGAGACGCAGCAAAGCACATGGGACTTTCCGCGTCTCTGTTGCAGTTTCTAAAGAAGGCGGGTGTTTACGAAGTCAACCATCTACTTCCAACGCGAGCGGGATTCCACGAACTCGATATAGAAGCCTTCAGGCAGAGGCTGTTGACTCTCGCTCCACGCTCCGAGTCGTCCTCTGGCGTGGCTCAAGAATGCGTCGCCCTGCGAGTTGTTATGCAAGGACACCACGACTCCCTCGAGATCAAGATGAACGTATTACGAGCGGTTCTTTCAGATAAGATTGCCGTCGTCGGCAATGCCGATGGAACTCCTGGAGGGCTGTTGTTAGAACGCGTCGCATATCACCGGTTTGTAGAAGATGTTCGTAACAGAGCTGCAGGGAACGCCAGCACACCGGCTGCAGTGGCGAGATCTCTCGTTTGCGATGGGACCACCGTTCCTGGTTTGGTGCGCTTAGGTCTTCTTGAGGGGAGCGAAACGCCCGTAGGCCTGCGGATAACGGATGACTCCATCGAGGTGTTCAAACGGCAATACGTTTCTTTAGCATCTGTCGCAAAAAGCGAAGGTACCACCAGCAGAGCCATGATGCGTCACTGTAAAGAGAATGGCATCAACATGCTTCTGGTGCCAACAAGGAGACGAGGTGGCCCGCAGCCGTTCATCCGCCTTGCGGACAAACGCTACCTCTTCTCGGGTGCGAGTCAAACTCTAGAGAGTTTGGTTCCCGCTGATGCAGTTGGTATGCAGTAATTGCATCTTTAAAAGGAGCGGTAGACGCATGATCTCGTCAAAACTGGTTCGACATCCCCCTCCCTATCCGACGGAAAGTCTGCGGGGATATGTCCTGCGTCTCAGCGAAGCAAACGGCTATACCTCTCCGCAGAGTCTATATCGATTGGCTGGCATGAGGGCAGACGAAACTTCGCCGAGTAATTTTGAATGTTCAAAGCTCGCGGCGATAGCGAATTGTCCAACCTCTCTCCTGGACCAGATTGCATTCAAGGATTCAGGGGACGAGTCCGAAACAATGCAATTACTAGGGAACTGGGTGAGTACGAGAGACCTGAACCTGACTGGCGCAAGGGTGTGTCCAGCTTGTGTCGCCGAGAAAGGATTCATTGAGGCACATTGGCATATTGAACTCATGGTGGCTTGTCCTGTTCACGAGCGGCCCGCTGTGTGGTTCTGCGGCAAATGTCGAAGGAGACTGAGCTGGGTGAGATCGGGTTTACTAACGTGCAAGTGCGGGGGCTCCCTCTTGACGTCCCCCCGCGACTCCTATTCCAGACAGGAGCTGTGGCTCCTCGACCTAATTCGGCAAAAAGTCCTTAATGATCGAACCGGTCCTCGAAATGATTCATGCATGCCCTGCGAACAACTCGCCGCCATGAGTCTGCAATCGCTACTCTCTCTTGTCCGTTCTCTCGGATGGCAGCGACTAACTGCGAACAGAAGTTCGAAACTCCAGATGGGTAGACATTTATTGCAGGCGGCAGTCAGCGTGCTCACGGATTGGCCCTCCAATTTTGAAAAACTGCTGAGGGATATAGGCCCTCGCGGATCCGAGGATGGACTGACTGCGCCTGCAGCGAACTTTGCAAACATCTACGAGTTGGTGTCCGGAAGAATCGCGTCTCGATTGCAAGGGCACAGTTCCGTCACAAAGTAGGTCCGCGACGGCTTGCTGAGAATATAGTGTCTGGCAGCTGGTCCCGCCTCTGAACACGCATACTAAAGCAGAGATCAGATGCTTCTTTCGATTGCTTCAAGAAATCAGTTCATTGATTCTGAGAAATCATCGAGTCAGTGTTATTTTGATGCCAGCTTTGGAGATTTGGAGCAAGGCTTCTTAGACTGTTGCGATGGACAATCGCGTCGAAGCTAGTCAAACCTTTCATATACCGCGCAACTTCACCGAATCCTACACACAATACACTCCCTCGCTCGCCCTTATGGAAGCGGCACCAACCGTGCAGGAAGCGCAGGTCGCCACGCCTGAGAAGCCGGGATGGACCGGCGACTTGTACAGTGTTTCCGAGGACGGCCACTTCATCGGACAGGATGGGTTCGTTGTTCCACGCAGCTTCGAAGAGTTCTTTGAGAGGCATCCCCGGTACGTCCGTGGCCGTGTCCGTCTTTGTTGGCCCAACGGTACCGATTCGGAACGTGAGGACCATGAGAGCGAGCTGCTCATATTCCTGATGAGCTTGCCCGATAAGTCCAAGTTCCGCGCCCTAGGTTACAACGGCTTCCCCTATGGGTGCAAGGACCGCATTCAGACCTTCAATCCGGACCTTGCCTTTGGCGCTTCAGGACCTCGCTTCTTCAATTACATCAAAATAATCCTGACGAACCGCCTTATCTCGCTATGGCAGAAGGCCGCGTCGAATCCCCTTCGCGCGTCCAACACGTCCAGCTTCTATTCACCGGAGCCGGATGGAACGCTGCTCGACGAGGATTACATCTATGCGCTCGCCAGCGAACGCGCGGCGTTCGGGATGAGCTATGACCAAGCTATTCAGAACGGCATCCTCGTGGATGAGTTCTTCAGATTCGTCAAAAATCACAACCCCGAGCTACTTGAGATCATCAGGGCCATCCAGACTACCGACACTTACGTCGAAGCGCAGCATACCCTCGGCCTAACGGAGAGGCTCTTTATCCGGGCGCGGAGCCGTCTGGTGGTCCTTTACTCCTGTTTCGATAAAGGTACGGATCCTCCGGGCCAACGCAAGGTATACCGTTCCCGAACACCGCGAACAAAAGGGTACAAAACAAATTGTTGACAGTGTTTCCGCAGTGCTGAGACACTGTGGAAGCACTGCGAAACCGTGAAAGAGGACGATATGCGTTGGTTTCAGAAGGAACGGGTAAAAGGAAGCAAGACGGATGAGCTGCGGCTCGGGATTGCGTCTTGGGACAACGGCGATGGCAAGGCAAAATCGATCAAATATACGTGGTTCGACAAACTCAACAGAGCCGCACGTGGCGGCGAGATACCCGTAGAGGCGTTGCCTCAAATGCTCGCGTTCGCCAAACGGGAAGGATATCTCTAACGCAGTAGCCTGCATGATATTCTGTTGCCACGTCCTGTCCGGGCCCGCGAAGATGCAGAGATTCAAACTTCACTGAGGCAGAGCATGGGAGTCCTATTTTCACAGCAACTTGAAACGAGATCTCTCGCATACGTTGCAGGCGGGTTGATGGCGCTGGCGTTCCTTGCGATGTTGCTTATTGCACCCCGTAATGCTTTGAAGGGGAGGGGATCGGCGCAGCTACCGATGCATAGCTTGGGTAATAGGCCTGTGCTGCAGATCGAGTTGGCTCGCACCGAGGCAGACCTGATGCAGATCTTCTTGGTGGGAAATATCCAGGCGAACCTACACGACGCTGCCGTGGGCAACAATCTGGATACCTTCCTGTTTATCCCGTCGTATACAGGGCTATTGTTTACGTTGTGCCTGCTGCTTAGCCGGTTTACCCGGCCGAGCGGCCACGGCTCTCTTCTGATCGCAGCCATTTTACTGGTGCGAGTAATTGCGATCTGTGATTGGAGTGAAAACTGGGGGATCACAAGGGCTATTCATCATATTGAGGCTCAAGGGAGCCCAGAAGCCGGGGATGCCGTAAGAATCTCAAACCCCTCACTGGTCAAGTGGACATTGACCATGTTGGTTTTGGCGGTATTGGGTGTAGAGGCCCTCTACGCAAGCAATTGGAAGTGGTTTCCTTTGGCAGCCGCTTTGATCCTCCTGAGTTCATGGATCGCATTTGTTCTGTCTACGTATGCTCGAGAAAGATGGGTTTGATATTGGTCTAGATATTCGTTCACGGTCTTGGAACTCACTGAGGGAGAGGTCAATGGAAACATCCACAACGCAGGCAACTGAAGAGTACGAGTATTGCGACTTGGTGATGAAGGGTGGCATCACTAGTGGTGTCATCTACCCAGCAGCCGCTGTGAGGCTGTCCAGTAAATACAGATTCAAGAATATTGGAGGCACCTCGGCGGGAGCCATCGCCGCCGCTGTCACCGCCGCCGCCGAGCTGGGCCGACGCACACAAATAAGCCTGACGCATTTGACGTTCTCAAAGCCCCCCCCCGAGGATCTAGCCCGCAATGGGCACCTTCTCAAGCTTTTTACACCCGACCCATACCGCGTCGAACGCACACAAACTCAATCCTACCGCCGGGACGACATGAACGCGCTGATCGCGTCCCAGGATACCGGCTACGCGGCTGGGAATTGACAGACGCTGGAATTTCCTTCTGGGCTCGGACAGATTACGCTCACAAAACCTGAAGCGGAGAACGCGGCAAAAGCTGCTGGGTCTACGTGCATAATGTGAAGTTGTTTCCCAAAACACGAAATCTGAGGGGATCCCCAGGGTGGGTTTTGGGGAGATGGCCAACGTTTAGTGAAAGTCGCCCCATCCGCCGCAACGCTCGATCTCATCGGCAACATGTTGGCCCAAACGGCGATAACTTTCGAACTGGGATTCCGTGAACCACTGGTTCGCAGTTGTGTCATGAGGGAAGCTCTTGTGCTCCAGTTTGTAGTTCAGGATGTCTAACGGCTCCGCGTCTATTGAGATGATGGGTTGTTCTGGATCGGTAGTTGGCCACTCGCGGCTTCCTGTCAGCGAGGACTTGATATATAGAATTGTTCCTTCGGCCTTCTTCGAATCGGGCGTTTCGGGGTAACGGATGGTACCAAGCGCGAAGTGCCCCTTGCAGTCGCCGGTTTCGAGATCCGGACGCAGGTCACAGATTTTACCGAGTTTGATCTCCACACCGAAATCGATCCGGCACTTGCGAATGGACATGCCAAGACCTTCAAAGATGTACCTCTCGTCCGCCTCTGCGTCGCAGATCACAATCCGGTAACAACGTCGGCGGACCAGTTCATAAAGCCCCATATTATCGAAGTGACCGCCATCACTCAAGTAGACGTACTTCGACTGATCGTCGGTCCTTCCGAGCAGCTCTTTGACAAGCTCCAGGGGAGCAAAACGCGGCGATGGCCACTCCGGCCCATCGACCATAGAACCGGGGAGGCGGGCCGCGCGTTTCGAACGCCGCGGGTTGAACATCCACCATCCCAATCTCACGTTGAACATCGTCATCAAGAAGGCCGTAGCGGGATTCGTATGGAATCCGCAGTTGGGACTAGCTGCGGCCCCGGAGATAGCAACGGCTGTCGAAATGTTGATGCCCCCGTCGGGATCGAAATACTCCGCCGTCGGCACAAATCCATTAAAATTGAGGCGCTCCCCAGCTTTGCCAGCCGTCCATCCCACCGTGTAACCCGAGTAGAGCGGCGAAAACGCAAAAGACGCCGCTTTGCGTTCCTGCCATGCAAGATCTTCCCCGAAGGAAAGGTTGACCGTCGTGCAGATAATAGGAAGAGGACCGCTGTATCCCCGGTCCGGCTTCATCTGCGAGATCTGCATCCCACTGGTATCGCGGTCGTCAAAGCCAGTCAGCGGATTGGGATCGCGTTTCGGGTTGGTGGCGCCAAGATAACAGCGCGTTAGCCTGTTCCGATAAAACGGGTTCATCGAAAAATCATTGATGTCGACGCGCCATCCAAATAACACGAAGATCCCCAGCGGAAGCAGCACCAGAAGGGCCATCGCCTTGTAGTCAGGATAGGCTGAATGAAAACCCCAGTCTGCGATCTCAGAGAGAATGACCAGCAATCCCAGGATGAATACGTAGGGACCGACCTCCGCGAGAAGGTTAAGAGCGGCGGATGAATCCTCGGGAGTACCGTTAGCTTTTTTGCTGTTGCCTGCCATAACAGAACCGGCCGTCGTAGCCACCCAGGCAAAGACCGCGGACCATTTAATCGATGCGGCCAGCTTCTTGTATTCCGTTGTATGGAACCAATCGAATATGGACGGTCCAAGTAAAGAGATCCCAAGGTAGGCCAGCCAGCAAAGTCCGAACAACGTGCTCCAGGCCCGTACTCTGGCCAGCCACTCGCGAAGCCAGTCAGGATAGTTTCGCCCGACCAGTCCGGCTGCCAGGACCATACCGAAAAAAGGAACGAACAAAAACATAGGCGGTCCGATGGTAAGTCGAACGCGCCACTCCGCCGGGCTCTCCACAGTGGAGTGGACCCAAATTGGAAGATGGCATAGGAAACAGTTGCCAAAAAGGTATGCAGGTAGTCCAAGCACATAGCCGATGCCAATCACTAGAACTACACCCCCCGCTGCTGCGAGCGCACCGTCAAGGACCCCCGAGGACAAAACGGCACTGAAGAACACCCTCAAATGTTTGTAGGCCTTCTCCGCATGATTGGACAGGGGTTCGTTCTGCCTCAGAGGATGGAGAATGAGCTCTCCGCAACCGATAGCAAATGATCGAATGTGTTTCCAGAACCTGACGATTCGCGCCCAGACACCGGTCGGCACGTCTGCCGCAACTGCCTGTTTGTCGTGACCGGAGATCAGACCGTGATTGACCTTGTAGGAACGAACCGCGCCCCCTGCGAAGGCGATACCCGCGATCATGATCGTCAATACGAGAAAGACCCCGACAAGTAGGTTTATGCCATCAAAGCAGTGGACGGTCCCAATCAGGAATAACACCGACGCTGATAACAACGGGAGCACCACCAATACCTGCACCGTCGTCTCACCGCCAAATCCCCCGGTTTTTCGTGGTGCAGGCGGCTTGCCGTACATGTCGAAATGTCGGACCCGCTCGTATTCACGGTGGAGAGCGATCCACATCATCAATGTGGCGAATGCTACGAGGGCGAAGGACCCTGCAAACGCGTACGAACCCGCAATTGCCTGCAGGCCCGGACTTATCAGATGGGGAACCAGCACCAGGAAGAAGAGCCCCGAAGTCAGGATCAACTGATTAAGAAATGTGTTGCGGAGCCAGATAGCGGCCGCGACCCAGGTGTCCGCGGTGAAGATCCCCTTCTGCGGAGTCAGGTAATTACTATAGCGGCGCAGCCAGCGGATCGGTTCGGGCTGAAATGGCAGTTGATTGCCCGTGGGCAACGGTTTCAACCGGTTCTGCACCCTTCTTAACCCAGCGCGTGCAGCGGCACCGGGTACCGGAGGAGTTGGGTCGCTTTTGTCTGGTCCTGGTTTTCCTTCTTCCCGCTTGATCCATCCGGCCAACCACTCATGGATGTATCCGCCACCCGACACGCTGGAGAGATAGTCGAATGTATGGAGCATCTCTAGTTTTGCGAGTCCCTGCAGGATGCCGAGGTTGAACGTTGCGCTGCGTATTCCCCCGCCCGAAAGACAGATACCTTGAAGCTTCTGGGCCCTGGCCCACTCGTAGGGATCATCGTCGGGCTGGTAAGTAACAGCGATACGATGAATGTTCCGCCTATCAACGACGACCGGGATCTCCTGGCTAAGGAGCCACTTGCTGGGAACATAATTAAGGAAATATGCCAATTGCTCCTGCAGTTGAGGATTTTTGGCCAGATAGTCCGCCATGGGGGACGGGTTATTTACTTTCTTGGCGGCGTTGAGTGCGGCTTCATAATCTTTTCGATCGACTACCAGATCGCTGGGAATATCTCCAACGATCGCTCGAATCGCAAGTTCAGATATGTAACTGCCGTCGCTCTCGAATTTTTCATCGTTATTCGGCATATAGCTTCGGTGCCTCGCGGGAACGCACAGATATTTGACCGCCCTACTACCTCTGCCCGTTCTGTCAACTCAGTTCTGACAAGCCGTTAGTTGTCTCCGTAGTGCATGTACTTAGGGAGAAGCGAACGGTGAGCAGATATTTTCATTGGCTGGGAGCTAGGTTCAGCTTTGAAAGAAGAGCACCCATATCGAACTTCGTGCCAAACAGAATGCGGATGTCGTCAGGGGGAGCAAACCCGTGATCAAGCTTTGCGGCCCCCACTGTATGTTGCGCAATATTGGCATTGAAGCCGATATAAAAAGGAATTGCCGTCGCAGGAATCGGAATTTTTACCAATCCCTCGATATCGAGCCGGTAAAGCTGCTTTCTGCTCTGGACTACCGGGGTTCCTGGAGGGAAAGTCGACGGATAGTCTGCGCGGCACGAACTTCCCGGTGGGTCCATTGGAGTGCTGCCCTGAGGCACAGGCATCGTGTGGCATATGAAGCTCTGGAGATTTCCGTAACGCCCGATCGTCACATCAAGATGTTGTTCGATCTGCGGGGCGCGATTCGGTGATGCCGATAATCGCATATTCCCCACGCGCCCGCCGAAAGCGAAAAAGTTATATGCCGTCTGATAGCTTAGCGAACCAACCTGATTTCCCGGCAGAATGACGTTGCTGGCTGTTCCCGCACCAGTAATTGTGTCGAATCCTACCCTACTGAGCGGAGCCACAAATAACGCGGTTGGATTACGTCCGCCACTGTGAGTCAGTACCCAAGGGAAGAACGCTCCTGCAGAGACCAGAAATACCTTTTGCGATGTAAGCAACGTCGGAGACGAACTCGTCGTAGTCGCAGAAGTTCCCGTACTTGAGGTACCTGTGCCCGACGATGTGCTGTTGCTCGGCGAAGATGTAGCCGCAGCGGTGCTCACCGGTATCGACGTAAGCCGCCCTTCGAAAAAGGTATTGATACCGGGCCAACCCGATGCGTGCCAACCCTCCTTATTTTCATCGAAGTTCCTTGGCTCGCGATAAGTGCCCGGTGGTGCATTCGGGAGTGGTGAACCCCTTTGGCCAAATGGGTATCCATGGACGAAATCGACACCCGGAAGCCTCCATGCTCGGTCTAGGTTCAATGCTAAAAACGCATTTGCCTGCGAAAAGTTTGCGTTCGTCGCTGAGCTTGCCGAACTATTGCTGATTAGCACTCCAGCTACAAAAGTCAAGTTGGTGCGGTCCCAGTCAAACATGTAGCGAACCTTCTGGGGCTCCGAAGCACACTTTATCCGTTGCGGAGGCGTGAGCACACTTCCAGCAGGCAGCACCTGCACAACTTGAATCTCCTCATCCTGCAAAAGGGCATTGGCAAGCGTAAGTTTGTAAGCGCCGGTCGAATCTATCGTTCCAAGCAATGTATTACTGCCGCTACTAGTCAGTGGCAGTATCTCCCCAATATCTCTCAGAGGCAGACTGTGCCTTCCTCGCGTATATTGACCCAGTTCGTCGACGGTAACGCATACCGATGTGTCGCGTTGTGGACTTCCTTGAATTTGGGGTTTCAACTTGAGCACCGCAACGCTGAAGGTCCCCGCCGTCCCCGGAGCGGTCGCTGTACCCGTTATCGTTAAAACTCCCTCCATCAAAGGCATCGCAATGCTCGGCTGTATCAGTACAGCGGCTGTCGGAACCTTCACCCGCCAGGTTGGCCCGAACGTTAGAGGGGTAGGATTGTCGGCCGTTAGAAACGTGCGACCGGCCGGAGGCACTACCCTCACCTCCACCTCTTGTCCTGTCACTAGAGCATTTTTCAATGTGATATTGAAACTTCCATCGCTCGATACTGGGGCAAAAAGGCCCGTTGTTCCAGTTCCTGTCTGAAGCGTCGCTTGGAACCACTGGTCCAGTGCTGGATCTTTAATCCATACGACGATCTGTGGATAGTTGCCGTAGATAGGCGGCGTCGCCGTCGTATTCGGAGCAATTGCCGGATTAGGCATGCTCACCTGACCCGAGATCGTCTGAGCGCCCGCCACAATCTCACTATTGATCTTCAGTCGGAGCGGGTTGATCGCGATCGTTGACGGGAGGGAAACCTTGTAATCCGCTGGCAACTCGGTGCCATCTGCAGTCACCAGCGCAAGCCTCACATCTTGTCCCGCAACTAGCGGATTGACAAAGGTGAGTGAGTAAGTCCCGTCTGATCCCAGTGGGACTTGCGTCACCGGAGCGGTACTCGTCGAAGATGCGGGAGGCTTCAACTGCGCCAGCGCCTCCGGCTGTCCGGCACTTTTGATCCAAGCGCGGACATTCAGCGTCGGAGGCTTCGCAGGAAGACCGAGGATCATGCCTGTTGCGGTCGTCCCTTGTTCCAGCATCACGCTCGTTGCCTGAAATTTGACCTTACTGTAGTCAGGCGGCGCATCCGGAGGATTAGGCGGTGTCGGCTTGGGCTCCGTCCCAGCAATGATCGTCTCTTTCGGAGGTCGCAGAGTCAGCGTCAGGTCTAGTTCGATTGAGTTCTTCTTCACATCGGTGATCTGGATGACATAAGTGCGAAGAACATCGGTAGCTGTGGTAGCCGTTCCGCTTAGTAGGAGCCCACTAGGGCTGTAACTCAAAGAAAGCCCCGCAGGGAAAGCGGGCTTCGCGTCGCCGCAGGTTAGAGGTCCGCTCGCGAGTCCAACCAGACCCACGATAGTCGTGGAATAGGCGACGCCCGAGTATGCGTCTGGAAGTGTGATCTTGGTTGCTTTAGGTTTTGCAGCAGCCTTAGTTGCTGCAAAACCCTGAGGAACTGCGAAAATGACCGCAAACAATAGACACCAATAGATACGAAAGCTCGGAGCAGGACACATCATGGGTCTCCTAGCGCGAATTGAAAGCTGGCCTATGAGTCGAGAACGCCAATATAGCAAAAAAACTTGGTTCACGCCCAAAAAAACTTCTAAAGATCCGGAACTATGAAAACTGCGGCCTTTGAAATCTCGAACATTTTTGTTAGAGTAATCCCCGCTCGCAACGATGAGGAATGTCCGGCAAATCAAAGACTCGGGTTAGTCTCGTAGTCTCACCTTCGAGGGTTCCCCTGCTCTTCTCGCGGAGCGGTCTGGCAAATTCCTAGACCCGCCCCAAGCATATAATCGTTGGCGAAGCGCCCGAGTAGTCTTATGGGGTCTGGCTACCCCGTAAGTGATTCAATCGTTTTGCGGCCGACTTTAGCCTTATGCGTCACCCCACAGGGGTGGTGGTGGTGGAGGACATCTTTGGCTTGGTCTTCACCGGCTACTATGATTAGTTCATTTCGCTCTGTTATATCTAGATCCTGAAGTGCGAGTTGTGCTCGCCGAGAAACGCGAGACGGTTCCATCGTTTGGTGTTATGTTGGTTCGAATACCCGTTTCCAAACGTTTGCGTTGAAGATCTCGACACGGAGTGAGCCATGTCTGACAATTCGACCGGTCGTATTCTCAGCCATGGTTCGCTCAACATTCAGAAGATTTTGGAGTTAGCGAAGTCAATTCGCACGCCAATTCAATTCGCAAGTGTAGGCATTGCTTTCATTTTTATTCTAGTTCTCTCTCGGGCCAGTATCGGAATTGAAGCCATTGGATTCGCCCTCGCCCTCTTGCCATTCATCCTTCTTTTTATCGTCTTCAGCGGGGACACACTCGATAAGATCAGAAGCGGCGGATACATTCTATTGATTCTGATGCTTGCACTTATTGTCGGATCTTTTGTGCCAGCGATACTAATAGCAGAAAGCACTCTATCGGTCGCGAGCAGTGGAATCGTTGAGTCCTCAAAAAATGTCTTTGCTACGCCCGCGCGAAGGAAAAGAGCCGAAATGGCTCGCAATGATGACATTCGAGTGCAGAGCTATTTTGACAGCTATCAACTAACGGCCAAGTACTATGAGCGAGAGCTTGATGATGCATTCAAGAACAACAAATCCGGTGACCCGTACAAAGAAGTTGCATCACTCAGGCAGGAGATGGATGATTTAGCTAGCAAGATATTGGCTACCAAATCAAACGCGCTCGATAGCATCTATGGGCCGGATGATCTAAAAAATCAAGTTCTAAAGTTTGAGCGCTGTCAACTTGATCTGAAGTCGATGAAATACCTATGGGATGTCGTCATGACCGTTTATGGGACAGAGGGAGAGACCAAGACTCTGGATCAAATTCTTGACGTCAAGGAACTCCCGGTTGATGAGGAATTGCGGGCCAGTATACCCAAAGTGCACTATTCAAAGATCGAATCAGACCTGATCTTGGCGGTGGGGAAGTCATTCGTAACTAAACCAATAAATGGCTTTCAAGATGAGGATGTAGAGAGTATTAGGCGAGCTTTCTCCTCGCTTGGGTATCTTGGCGATGCGTCGAATGGCCGCTCATCCGCAGAAATCCTCAGGCGCTTCAATCTGTCTCTTGTGAAATATCTGATCGTCCCGCAAGCAAACTTACCGATGTACAAATTCGCTAACTTGGGTCCCCAGCCCCAGATAGCGATCTACTTAGCTCTCTACGACACAGGTCTTCTTGATTTTAGAAAATTTGTAATAAAGTACGCACCCGAAAAGACCAGACCGATGGTAATGGATCTATTGAGCCGTCAGATGACACTAGTAGCAACGGGGGATGTAGACGCGTTCAGTGCTGCAATTCTGCAACAAGAAAAGGCGGCCGGGAAGGTCTCACCGTCATCAGACATCATTCTGTTCAAGCTTAGAGATGAATTTCGGGCAGGTATAGGAACATATCCAGATGCTCAGAACGTCCTTGGGGCTAAAACGGCCGAGGAGTTTTTTATTAGAAGTCTCGAAGCATCAATGGACAAACAAGGCCCTGCTACAGCCCATCAATTATTCGGAGGAATTGGTCTATTTGGGCCAACACCAGGTCAGTACGATACCCTAGTTCAAGATTTTCTCGCTTATTACAACGTCTTCGAAGCTGGAGTAATAGCCAACGCTCTAACTACGTGAGTTGTCCTTCGTCAGGTGGGCGTGCGGGGCGAGTGGCCCAGATCTAAAACTTGGGTCTCCCATCTTCGCGCAGTCTCATCGCGCTAAGGTGGGCATTCGAGCGAAGCTCGAACCGTCTTCGCTCCACGTGAGAGCGAGTGGCTAAACCCCCTCAGCAATCCGAAAGTCCCTCTCCACACCCGGACCAAGCGCAGCCAACGCCTTCTTATGATCGTCACTCTCATATGGCTTCCATGACCGGGATGATACTTCCCCAGAGAGAGCGAATACGTTCCCTGAACTCCTGGGTTGACCGTCGTCCTGGACAAATCGCCCTATGATCGCTCGCAAGGCACCCATGCTAGGATTTCGTTGGGCAATCAGACCTTTGTTGATCATTTAACGAGTGCCAGAGGAAACAAATAATGACAAAGAGCATTGTTTTTCAATCCGCCCGCGTCTTCGATGGCGAATCGGAAGCGTTGCGTATTGGCGTCAACGTTTTTTGGGGAAATCTCCGCCTGGCGATTCGCAAGAAAAAGATTGACAAAGAACCGAAGAGGGTCCACGCTCCCTCATAAAAGCACGTCCCGCTCATCGGGCTGCCTGTCACCTTTTTCCTCCCGTCTGGGTAGTGTCTCGAGAGAAAATAATGGCTCAGCGTCCCATCCTGATTAGTGTATTGGCCTTCGCGGCTGCCGCGTCCGTATTCCGCACCGCAAATGGTCCGCCGACTGCGGTCACTCATCCGAGTGGCTCTACCGAATTGTCTCAGAATACGGGACAGAACAAAATACGGGCAAAGCGAAGCAATTCGGCCGTTGACTCGTGGTCCGACCGTCTTAAGAACGACCCAAAGGCAGAAGGTGGGGAGACTGCTCGACGCGAACTGCGATCTTGGATATGCGGATTCATACTATGTCCCATTCAATCAAAGTCGTCTGATACAGACCCCCACCACATGGATGTGCCACTTGGTGAGCAAGCCGATAGTCCCGTCGGAATCCCCTCGTTGACCCAAAGGATTAACAATAGATCGCCTGGAGCTAGTCAGTTCGTTCCGTGGCTGACGTCTATGCCTACCTCCGGAATTGGTCCAATGAATCAGGAAACACCGGAGATTATTCTCGCGATTGCGCCCGATCCTGTACATACCCACGGCGCTCTGTTGTTTGATCGTTTGATCGATGCGGTGGAAGATGCTCTGCAAGATAGTGGATGGGATTACCAGGGAAGCTGGATGCCATGGAATGTCGGTGGCCCAAAGTTTGACAGTGACACTATTGAAGATAAAGAGACGAACCGCTTATTTGAAACTGGACGAGAACAATACCCGGGAGTAATCCTCTTTCGACCTTCGGATACGCATCTACCTAAACAGCAGCATCCTTTAATCTTGTTGGTCGCGGCGGACTCCCCGACCACTGGCGTGGTCAAATCGCAATTTCGCGAGGCGTTGCAGATATTTCTTAAATTATCAAGCAACACTGAACAATTGCGTATCTTGGGGCCTGACTACACCGGCTCGGGACCGTCTCTATACGCGTTGCTCCGAGATGCCAAACAAGAAGATGGCAAGCCACTTCTTGGAATGCGCTCAGTCTCTATCGTAAGTGGCTCAGTGAGCGATTGGTATTGTGAACATTTTGTGCCAGGAATCCACCCAACGACACCGCACCTGGATGATTGCGGGAAGAGTTTAAACAAATTTATGTCGTTTGGTGTCGATAGCGGATGGGAAATGCAGCAAATATGGTCCTTTTTAGAGAGAAGGATGAAGGCGAACCAGATTGCGGAACTATCCGAGGACGAAAGCGGATTTGGCGAACTTTTGTCGTCGAATTCAGACAAAACAGGTCAGATCTCACATTTGAAATTTCCACGGGAAATCTCCCATCTTCGCAGCGCCTACCAAAAGAATGCCATTTGGGGTTTTGGCGGTAGCAGCGGAGCCAGTAGCGTGAGCCTTAACCTCGACTTCAACGAACCTGAAGAGGCCGATGATTCTGTACCGAGTTTTGCGCAACAGCAACTGCCAGTTTCGCAAGAGGCTAGCATGGGACAAGTAGCCTCTATCATTGAAGAAAAGCAAATTAAGGCAGTCGTAGTCAGTGCTTCAGACGTCCTGGACGAACTGTTCGTGGCGCAGTTTTTGTCACGACGGGCTCCGAATGTGATGATCGTTCTGCGTGGGACCGATGTCCTATTTCTAAGGTCGGGCGAGGGCAGCGTTTATCGTAATATGTATGCTGTTAGTCCATGGCCTTTGGTCCCAAGTAATTCTGTTTGGACGATGTCTCAGAGCAATGCGTTATCGTCTCGCTCCTTTCCGAGTGGTGACGCAGAGGGCGTTTATACAGCAACGCGGTATCTCGTAGGCGAGCGTACAGATTTACTCCAGGACTATCGATCTCCCCTTGACGCCAAAGACTCTACTCGGCGCGGTTTAATCGCGAAAGTTGAAGACCGTCCTCCACTTTGGTTTTCAATGATCGGCAATGGCGCGTTTTGGCCTGTGGCGTTGCTTGATGATCCGGCCGCAAGTAAGCTAACATCGCGATCCTCAATAAATCTCCCACCGCTGCCGCAAAAGCCTAAAGATCTCGGACATCCGTTCCAAGCGCCGTCGTTATCTCAACGACTGATGCTTCTGATCGCAATTGTCTTGAGCCTCTTGCATGCTGGAAAATGTCTTCGCCTCAGATTGCTCGAGCGCATCGCGCCTTGGTATCACAACTATGAAGAAGGCACCCGCTTCCCGAAACTTGTGCTGCAATTGGGTATCAGCATTCTTGGGATCCTGATGGGGTGTCTAATTTATGAACCGCAAGTTGGTTCCGATTCAACAGGCGGTTTTCTAGACGAGCTTCCTTGGCGAGTACTTTTTTTTATCGCAATCACATTCCTAGCTACTGCGACAATACAATCGGGCTGGCTACTCTGGGGATCAAGAGACTCTCAAATAGCCCGTAGAGACGACAGGACAATCGACGCGGGTGTTCTAGCAATTCTGCCCCTTTTCATATTTGGATGCTTCTTTTTCTGGTGGGAGATGTGGATATGGCTTCCCGGCCGCGACGAATTGGCTGATGGTATGTCAATGTTCTTTGGCTTCCGTTCTAGGCACCCCTTAAGCGGTGCCTCGCCTATTTTTCCTCTCTTTTTGGTGCTCAATGGCCTGACGCTTATCCTACTGAGTAGGCTTTCTCTATTGAGCTTTTCACCGTCGATGTCCCCGAGAATGCCCGACAAAGTCCCACCTACTCTGAACTGTCCCGGACCCGATGCTGAATCGAAGATCAGCTCCCTGTTGGTCTGGCCGATTGAGGGGCAAAACATCTACGAAAAAATCAATAGTATTCGCACTAAGGTTGAGATCATTGGAATTATCATGTTGGCGGTGTCAGTAGTGGCATTTTCAACCAACCTTGTGCCGAAGATGTTTGAAAGAAAGCGGACAGAGTTTCTCTTTTCGGTGATCCTATTTCTTGTCGTAGTAACCTTTCTCTGGGACTTGGTGATGGCGATCATTCTTTGGAATCGCCTAAGAGCGAATTGTCTGGTTCCTCTTGAATCCTCACCTCTTCGAAGTGGATTTAGCTCCATTTCTGGTCTAACGTGGAAATCTCTCTGGCTAATGCCGCAGACAACAGACGTGCAGTATCGAGCTTTAACACGATCTCTTGAACAGGCCACGCGAAGATCTATGGATTGTTGGGCTGGTGAGCCAATTGACGGAGAGAGTTTGCGTGATGCCATGGATGAGCTGTGGCAGTTGTTCACAGAAGGCAAGCAACGTGACGCCATTATGAAGTTCGGTGAGGTCCAAAAGAAGATGGCTTCCGTGGGCCAAAGGTTGCTGCTTAGACTTCAGCAACTGTGGGCACAGCAAGTCGATCTGGTTACGGCGCCGGACCGGACTGAGGAGAAACCCGAAATCAGTGCAGGGTTAGAGCCCAAGATCGGTCAGATGAAGAGAATCCTCGAGGAGTGGGTAGCCTTAATTTATATCCACTACATACGACTTGTTCTGGTTCAGATTCGCACTCGATTGGCGACTGCAGCCGCGCTGTACATCCTTCTGGTGTGGTCTATAACGTCGTATCCCTTCATAAATCGACACTCGTTGATGATTGGACTTTCGGCGCTTCTCGGGATACTCGCACTCGTGGTTATCTCAACCTATGCCTCGATCAACCAAGATCCAATTCTTAGTCGGACGATCAATGAAAAACCTGATCACTTAGACTTCGACTTTTTCTTGAAGACAGCGTCGATGGTGGGAATACCGTTTCTCGGTTTGGTAGCCTCACAGTTTCCTGAAGTGAGCAGATTTCTGTTCTCTTGGATTGAACCCGGACTGACAGCTGTCAAATAGCGTGATGCCCGCCGTTATCAGCAAATTCAATGGCTAGCGGGGACAATCCAAGTACGCTAATTGCAGATTAACAACGGATATGCCGACCATATGACTTCAGAAAGATCTACATCATTGGTTTCAGTCACTTGCGTCCCATTTCTCTCCCCCGTTGCCGAGCAACTTGGTGGAACTTTAGCCTTATGCGTCAAAACCTGGTGGAACTTTGGTCTTATGCGGTACTTAACTTTACCCTTATGGGGTCTGGCTACCCCGTAAGTGATTGAATCATTTTGCGGTCGACTTTAGCCTTATGCGTCACCCCACAGAAGGTTTGTGGGTTTACGTATAAGGTTGAAGTTGTACCCCATAAGGCGAAAGTCCTTATGGGGTGTTCGTTTGTTGCAGGCCACTCTTCTTGGAAGTTGCTGCGGGTTTCCATTCCGCAATCGACGCCCGCTAAACGTATCCTTGAGAGCGGCTGGAGGGGACGTACGGGAGACTAGATGCCGAGCCAGTACTTCACCTATCGCCTGGAGTACAACCACCGCGCGTCGAATGTCCCATACTTCAGCGGCCCCGGCGGCGTCACTCCCCCAGGAGGAAACGCCGGGACCCCAGGTTCTCTTGTCCCCGGTTGGAGCCCCGGACCTTCGCAACAGCGAGTACCGGATAACCGGCGCCCTGCTTGTGAAGTTCTGATCGCTATCCGCTGGCAGACACCGCCGCCCGCGAATTTGCATAGTGCGATCTCCTTAGACAGAGGGTTGGACGGCTGAGCACCGGTTCGTAGCCCTGGCTTAGGGAATTGCGCGCTACGCTAATAATCCATCTGGCGCAAAAGATCGGGCAGCCCACGCAGGTTGATCATAGCCATCGTGAGTGTTTGCAAGACGCTTGATTGCCAACTCGCGGGCAATCATCACATCCCGCCGCGAGCATCCTAGAAGCATCGAGCAATCTTCATCGGAATGCTTTTCGAGAACTGACATGACGAAGACAAAACGCTCGAAAGCACTGAGTGCGACGATGGCGGCAAAGAGGTTGTTCTTTCCTGATGTTGCCACCCCCTTGAGACTGATCGACGACAACTTATCCATGTGCTCTGGGGCAGGCATGATCATCCGTATCGCATGCTTGAGAATCGTGCGGCGCGCCCATGAACGCGCCCAATCCATGAAAACGCTGATTCCCTCCACGCATTCTCCCAACCCGCAGATATAACACTGCTCAGCTATATAGGTGTCAGCGGTTAGTAGGAACGAGAACAGGTACAGACTGTGCATCTCTTCAGTCAAGATATTGGTTGTGGCTCTTTCGTCAAAGACGTGCATCGGCTCCAGCATTTTCACCTCTTTCTTCTAGTCCGTCCAGTAAGTCGATTGCATTTGATCCAACCGCGTTCAGAGGCTGATACCATTCACCTCGGTAGGGAGCGCTTTGGACGCGTGCAGAAGGTCTGCGTCTCAGCATGCGCGGCGCAACGGAACGGCTGTCAGTTGCGGGATACGTCGCACGCCTGCTATTGGGTTGGCACGACTGAAGCGGACAAATACAGAATTCGTCGTGTCCTGTATGCGAGTATTTGGTTTGTGGAATTTGCGGGTTGTATTCGAGACGAGCTTGGTAAGTAGAAAACGGCCTGAAACGCGCGCCATTGCTTCGAATACCAGATCTGAACGCATTTGTATCCTCCTTGAAGGTTGATTGTTCACTTCAATAGCTGCTGAAGCTGCTGATTCACCAGCCGCAACAACCGGTACACAACACCGGTAGCAGATGGAGGCTTCTAAGCCTCACCGGCTCCATCGCTTTCTCACATTGAATGAACCAGCTCAGTGCTGCCAGCTGACGGAAATGGTTCACATTGTTAGTGGAAACTTTGCGTTTCGAAAAGACCTTAGGACGCCCCAAATAATATCCCTGAAATAGCCGGAATCCTTCTCCAAGAGCCATTTCAAATTCTTCGTTTGTTTCGATTTTTTCCGCCACGAGCGTCGTGGCATTCCTCTTCAGGCGACGGATAATCTCCCTGCGCTCTTCTTTACAGGAGAGTCGAAAATCGACCTTGACATAGTCTGCCAGTGCGATCAACCCTTCCATTTTTTCGCAATGCTGAAAGTCATCGAGCGCAATCTGGTAGCCCAATGCCTTCATTCTGCGGCAGGCAGCCAGAACCTCTTTGTCTGGCTCAACCGTTTCGAGCAACTCAAGCACGGTCGAAGGCGGAAGCAGTGTCAACAACCCTCGTACCAATGCTTCACGTGTGCAGTTCAGAAAGGTGCGACAGCCTCCTGTGAGTTCGTCGAGTCCATGAAACATCCAGTCGCCAACCATCATCTTCGTTGCCGCGTCGGAGTCTCCAGTGAACTGGTTATCCCATCCCGAACGAGACAATGCTTCGTAGCCGAAAATCTTTCTCCGACGATTGAAGATCGGTTGGAGCGCAAGAAAGCGGTGGTCACAGGCATCAGAGCCAGACGGCGCCCACGGAGACTTCATCCAGTTTCCAAAGCTATCGCCCAGCCTTGGAGTCTTACGACGACGTCGTCGTACTGAACCGAAGATATTCAAAAATTCGCCTCCTTCTAATTAACCCAGGGCGCGCCAGTGCGAGAGCTACAAGTAAGTCATTCCTGCTCAATTTCTTCTGCAGACTTCTCCATTCCTATATTCCCGATTATTCCCGATGCTTCCCCCGTCCCAGGAGACTCCAGATTCCCAGCCCGGGAGTTCCGCGAGCATTTCCATCAATGCATCCTCAGCATCCTCAAGCTCCAGGAACTCCTTCTCATTAGGTACCAGCTCTCCGGATACTGACCGGACGGAGGTGCGGGCCGAAATGGACTCCCGGGGAATGCACTTCGCGGCGACCGAAAAGTTTTCCGCTTCACAGAGGCTCACGAACCGTTCCATCACCCTCTGAAGCTCTCGCATGTTGCCTGGCCAGGGATAGGACTGAAGCAGATCCATAGCCGGCCTGGTCAGGCTCGGTAATTTCTTCCCTGCTCGTCCAGCGTAGCGAGTGAGAAAATACCGGACCAGCATAGGGATATCTTCTTTCCGCTCACGCAGGGGAGGAAGCTTGATTGGGATTCCGCTAAGCCGGTCAAAGAGGTCGCTGCGAAAGGTCCCGTTCGCCGTGGCAGCTAGCAAGTCGCGATTGGTGGCAGCGATCAGCCGCACGTCGGCGGTCGGCTCAGATTCTATCTCCTGTAGAACCCGTAGCAGGGAAAGCTGTGCCTGCGCTGACAAATCCGCTATACCTTCCAAAAAAATCGTCCCCCCCTCGGCCAGCTGGAAGCGGCCGGGACGTGGTTGGGTCGCCTGGGACCGGCTATCTTTCTGGCGACCGAGGAGCTCGGATGCTATCCGCTCAGGCGGAATCGCCGCGCAATTTACGCGGACGAACGCCTGGGGGGAACGATGTGACAATCTATGAATGGCCCTCGCGACCAACTCCGTGCCCGTCCCCATCTCGCCGGTGATCAGAACGGTGCAATCTGTCGCCGCAACACGTGGCACATACACAAGCGCGGGCAGGAGCGCCTCCGAAGAGCTAAAAATGTCTTCGTCCAGTTGCGAGCCGATGTCTTGCTGAAAAGACAGGGGCTCCTCCCGAACGCTGTTTGATTTCCGCTTCTGTTCGCTCGTCGCTCTACCGCACCGCCGAGCCAAGTTTCCTTGTCTATGCCGAAAATCGCTTATACAGAAGAGTCCTGCGCCGTGGCGACGGGCGAGTTGATCATTTGTCTGCATGGACTCATCTCCTAAGGTTGCCCTGGTAGAACGGTCTGCCAGCTATGAAAGCACCCGTTCCGCGCAGATGGAATGTTCGGAACAGTTTGTTGGCGACCCAACTGATGAGTGCCCGTGTTTTCATGGAGTTAAACGTGCCAAGGTGGACCGTTTGTTATCCGCTCAAAGACACGTTTGCTGTGATAAAGTCACTCACACAGAAGCTAAGGGGCGTATGTTCACACCCGAACCAGTTTCGACGCCGGACGGACTCAGTCCGGAACGGGTCGGTTTGGTGCGCGATCATCTCAAAGAGGTGGTCGCGAGTCGCGCGTTTGCGGGGAGCAAGCGGGCTCAGGACTTTCTCCAACTGATCGTGGAGCATGCGCTGGCAGGGCGATTCGATTCCCTGCGCGAGCGGATGATTGGAGCCGAAATGTTCGGGCGTCCGATCGGCTACGACACCGCAAATGACGCGGTGGTCCGGGTCAAAGCCACGGAAGTCCGAAAGAAGCTGGCACAGTACTACCAGGAATCAGATAAACCCCCGGCAGTCCGTATTGAACTTCCGACCGGGTCCTATGTGCCGAAGTTCTGCTGGGAATCTTTGGAAGCAGCGGCTCAGCCGTCCGCCGAAACCGATCTCCCGGCTTTCGCGGAAGAAACCGCTCAGGAAAAGTCCGGGGAGAGGCCCGAGGCGAAGATAGACGAGCCAACCCGTCTCCCCTGGGAGAAATTGCGCCGCGCGCCGAACATGCTAGTCAGCGTCTTGCTCGGATTGGGCCTCATTGCGATGATCGGCTACGCGGGCTTCAAAAGTTGGTTTAGGGATTCAAATGCACGGCCAGAGATTCGCTCCATTGCGATCCTGCCCCTTCAAAACCTCTCAGGCGATCCGGGGCAAGACTACTTCGCTGACGGCATGACGGAAGAATTGATTGCCGACCTGGGCCAGGTTTCTGCCTTGCGCGTTATTTCCCGGACCTCGGCGATGACTTATAAGGGCACGAAGAAGACGCTGCCCGAAATCGCCCACGAGCTGGGAGTGGATGCGATCATGGAAGGGTCCATCGTGCGCGAGGGTAACCAGGTACGAATCACCGCCCAGTTGATCGATGCCAGGACCGATCATCACATTTGGGCCCATAGCTACGTGCGCGACCTGACCAGCGTGCTGGCGTTGCAGGCTGAGGTGGCGCAAGCAATTGCCGACGAGATCAGCATCAAAATGACTCCGCAGGAGCAGGCACGTCTGGCACGTGCACGCCCCGTCAATAGCGAAGCCCAGGATCTATACCTCCAGGGCAAACACCTCCTGAACGAGGGAGATCCCCAAAAGGCCATCGGTTATTTGCAGGAGGCGATTGACAAAGATCCCACCTACGCGTCGGCGCATGCTGCCTTGGCCGAGAGCTACGGCCGGACGGGTGAAGCTGGCTGGCTCCCCTATACCGAGGCGTTCCCCAGGCAAAAGACCGAAGCGGCCAAGGCGATCGAGTTGGATGATGCTCTGCCCGAAGGCCATGCCGAGCTTGCGAACGCCGTGATGGATCTTAGCTGGGACTGGACCACTTCGGGAAAGGAGCTCAGGCGAGCGCTCGAGCTCAATCCGAACTCGGCATCCGTACATGCCACGTACGCCTTTTACCTTGAACGCGTAGGCCGGCTACCCGAGGCGATTGCAGAGGCCAAGCGGGTTCTTCAGCTCGATCCTGTGTCCAGCCACTCATCTATCACCGCCGGAATCCTCTACTACTTTGCTCACCAATATGACCAGGCCCTTACACAGCTTCAAAGGGCATCTGCCCTGGAACCCAACCCTCCTGCATTTCTCTTCCCCTTCCCATTAGGTGTCATTTACACGGAGAAAGGCATGTATGGAGAAGCCGTCGGAGAATTCCAGAAGCTAGGCGATAAACCACACGCTTTAGGCCACATGGGTAATGCGTACGCTCGAATGGGGAAAGTAGCCGAAGCGCACGGGACGATTTCGAAGTTGGAAGAGCACGTGCAAAAAACTGGTATCGGGCGATACGAAATCGCGCTGGTCTATGCCGGGCTAGGTGAAAAAGATGAGGCGTTCGCATGGCTCGAAAAATCTCTTGCGGCGCATGACAAAGGGCTTACCTATCTCAAAATAGATCCTTGCGTGGACCCGCTGCGCTCCGACCTGCGCTTTGACGGCTTGGTGCGGCGCGTCGGCCTTCCGTTATAGATACAACCTGACTGCGAGAGACTGCGCCATTGGTGAGATCACCGGAACCGATTTGGGTCGGATGATGGGCTATCCGAAAACTGGCCCAGATCTGAAACTTGGGTGCCCCATCTTCGCGCAGTCTCATCGCGCTGATCGGGGTCCCCGCCAGCTTGCTGGTGGGTGAGCTTCGGTGGGCATTCGCGCTACGTGCGAACCTTTCCAATCCCGCACCCTTGACTCCTCCCCCGCACCAAGGCATGATCACACCAAAGCACGCATGCCACCCCGGAGAGATATCCATGCGTAACCTCCTCCTCAAGCTCCTCGTCCTCGCCGCCACCTCTCTACCCATAGCCGCCCACGCCGACACCCTCGACGCCACCCTCACCGGCGACTCCCACACCACCTTCACCTTCACCCTGCCCTCCCCGTACTCCTTCCCCGACCAGCTTCATCTCGTCACCCTCCCCACCATTAGAACCACTGGCACCGCCGACGGCATCAGCGGCCACACCTTCGACATCACCTTCTTCTCCGGCATCGGCTCTACCAGCAACAGCCTCAACTTCGACGACGTCTTCAGCGGCCCCTCCTTCACTCTTTTTGGCCCTGTGCTGGTCTCCCCACTCCTTCCGACCGGCGCGCCACCCCACCAGATCGACAACGCCGTGATCGCAACTGGCTCCTTTGTCCTCACCGAATTCTCTCCGCAAGGGGTCCCCATCAAATTCAATCTCACCATCACCCCGCAAGCTACACCGGCGAGCACACCCGAACCCTCCACCCTTCTTCTCATCGGAACAGGGATGCTCGGCCTCATTGGCGCCATCGGTCGCCGCCTCCCCACCATCCGGCAACGGATGGCCCGGGTCTAAATTTGGGTCCCCCATCTTCGTCGCCCTAGCCGGCCTCTGCACTCCCGCCAACTTCGGCTCTCCTGGTCTCCTCTTCTTCCTCCGGAGACTTGCTTTTTCGAAGTATGTGAATCGAGACGACCAGCACGATCACAGTTCCACCCAAAAGTGCGAGCTCGAGCATCGATGCCCGCAGTTTCGCCTGGCCGTCATTTGCCCAGTTAGCGGCACTGGTTAGATTCGCCGCGTTCAGGGTAATGACGAGGATACGGCGAATCGTAGCGATCAGACCCACGATGAGAAAAGGCTCCGTCACCAGAGTGTGGGACCGGATTGAGATTCGCACCGTATGCAATATCTCAACCAGCATGAATACCACGAGAAGCCGATCGATCACCTCCACCACCCTCGAGGATGCCTCTGCCGCGAGACCCTGCCAGAGCGCCTGGCAAGCCGTGAACAGAGCGAACAAGGCAGCCAGCGACAGAATCAAACCCAGTGCCGCGTACAGGACCATCTCCACCAGCGACAGCGACTCACTGGAAAACAGTTGGAAACGGTTTTCGGTCGGTCTCGTGATCGGGCTGCGCGGGTCAGCGGTCATTGAGTTTATCCATCACCAGTAAACACCGTAGCGCCGTCGGAGGGAAGAAGGCGACCAGCAACTCGTCATCCACACCGCCTCCGGTCAGCCGATCACCCTACCACTTCCGTGTCATTGGCTAAAGAGGTACCCGCTCCTACTCTCAACACATCAGTAGGCGAGGCCCCAATGACTCCCCTCCGCATAGCCGTATTCGCCTCAATCTTCACCTCCGCCACCCTCTCACTCGCAGCCAATCTGTCCCGCAACGCCAACGTTGTCGTCTGCCAGCCCAACGCCGGCTGCATCCACCACACCATCTTCGGCCACGACTACAAGATACTTAGCACCGACCGATTCACCGTCATGGTCTTCCTCTCCAGCGAAGGCCGGTATGCCCGAGCCGACGTCAGCATCACCAACCTCACCCCCACCCCCATCAACCTCTACCCCGAAGACTTCCACATACAGGCCCTCGCTTCCAGGTCCAAAGTCTTCTTCTACGTCCCCCCCTCGCAACTCGAGAACCTCCCAACCCTGACCCGGACCAACGCCGATATGCAGAATGAGCTCGACGCAGCGAACCCGCATCTGAAGGCAATCACCATCCCACCCAACCAGGCGGTCCACGGCCGCGTCTACTTCGAGCGCGATCCGCGCACGACGCCGCAGCAGGTCAACGTCGTCCTCCCAATCGCCGGCACGGTCTTCAAGTTTCCCGACATCATCAAACCCTGACGCCTGATTTGGGTGCCCCATCTTCGCGACGGTCTCATCGTCGATAAGGTGGGGGTATTCTCCTCGCCAAGGTGGGCATTCGAGCGAAGCTCGAATCTTCGAAGGTCCTTCCTCCTGTAACCTTTCCAACCCCAGCTACTCCAACGATTGCGCAAAACTTGTAAGGGCCACAGAGTGATCCCATCCGATCACCCAGCGCCCCTCCTCGCCTTGCGCGACCCCGTCTTTCCAGGCGCCGACGGAAAATTCGTCTACACCATCAACTCGCAGTCCGGAAACATCGGATCTTCGCCATCAACTAGCAGGACGGCACCCTCACCAGTCTCGGCCAGGTCGGCGACCTTCCAAAGTCCGTCGGCTTCAACGGCATCGCCGCACTCTAAACCAACAGATTCGCCCGAGCGCCCACTCATGCAGTTTCATCAATGGAGTGGGCATTCGAGCGAAGCCCGACCGCATTTCACGGGCCACTACTTGACAAAAGGTTCCCCCAAATCAAAGGGCCGGCAACCAGCCAGCCCCGTACTCCTCGCAAAAAAGCCCCAGGCGGCCACTCGAAGTCCAAACCTAACCCTATTCCTTCGAAGACTTTGCGCACTTTTTGACGGGATGGGGGTACCGCAGGCAAAGTGGAAGTCGCGATCATCAGCCTCTAGGAATCGTGTTGCAAGCCTTCCAGAGCCGTCATCGTTTTGGTCAGAATCTGATACGGCGATAAATGACAACGCTGGAGCATCTCCACCGCGAGCGTGAGCGTCATGGATTGCTCTCCCGAAAGCGCTTGCCACATATTTTCCTGGTTCGTCAGGAGCTCCTCGCGTGTCATGAATCCACCCTTCCGCCCGGCCTTTTCTTCTCTTTAAGGAGAACTGGCAGGGACCGAATTTATTCCGCGTCGAAGAGAATGAATGTTCGGGTGCCCATCCTTCGCGTCTTTGCGAACGGGGTCCCCGTTGAGCTTGCTCAATGGGGTGAGGAAGGGTGGGACGTAAAATTTCAACGGCCCTCTTTCCACCAACCCGCCTATTTGCTGACCACCAGCAAAGTCACCCCATGCTTCGGGATCCTCGAAGTAAACACACCCGACCGCCGCCCCAAATCCTTCTGCTTCCAAACATCCCGCACACTCCCCCCACTCTTAAATCCAATCTCGCTCAGATCGACGGACACATCCCGCGTACTCCAGCTCCGATTGAAAAGCCCCACAGCAACGCGGCCTCCACTCAGCGGCTTGGTCCAAACATCCAGGTCCCCACTCTCATACAAACGATCCCCCTGCTTCCCCAGCGCATCCTGATCGATCGCGATGGCCTCCGTATTCATCAGAATATTTTTGTCCGCATCCGACATCTTCGTCAGGTCATTCCCCGCTAGCAACGGCGCAGCCAGCAACACCCACAAACTCATGTGCGTCTTGTATTCATCCTCCGTCATCCTGCCGTTGCCGATCTCCAGCATGTCCGGATCGTTCCAGTGCCCCGGCCCCGCATACTTCGCCAGCCCCGCCTGGCTGAACCCAATCGCAATCATCCGTCCATACGAGTCGTCGATGTCGTCCGTCGTCCGCCACAAATTCGCGCCCAGCTCCGGCCCCCACTTCCACGGCTGATCGACCCCATACTGGCAAAGGCTATAAACCATCGGCCGCCCCGTAGCCTTCAGCGCCTCGCCCATCTTCCGGTAAGCCGCAATCATCAAATTCTTCGCCGCATTCGGATCATCCGGATGCTCCGCCTCCACCTTATGCATATTGTCGTGAAACGAGCACAGATCGTACTTCAAAAAATCGACGCCCCACTCCGCATACAACTTCGCATCCTGCGCCTCATGCCCCAGGCTGCCCTCATAGTGCGCACAAGTCTGCGCCCCGGGCGAAGAATAAATCCCAAACTTCAGCCCCTTCGAATGAATGTAATCCCCCAGCGCCTTCATATTCGGAAACCGTTCGTTCGCATGCAGTACACCCTCTGCATCTCGCTTCCCCTGCCAGGTGTCGTCGACGTTGACATACACATAACCCGCATCGCGCATCCCCGTACTCACCAGCGAATCAGCCGCCGAGCGCACATCTGCATCGGTCACATGCCCGGCGAAATGGTTCCAGCTATTCCACCCCATCGGCGGCGTAGCCGCGACCTTGGTCTGACCGAACAAGGGAAGGGAAGAGACCACAACAGCAAAAGACAGCATCGCGAAAACCCGCATCAAAACCCTCATTGAGTAACACTCCTGAAGAAAATCAACTTCGAAAGCGTCTCCAAGCATACAATCTCGAACCACCTCGCAATCGATCGCACCACCTCAAAGTTCATCGCCCCGTGCTACTCTTCTCCCCTATCGGAGGTGTCACATGTCAGAGCAGAACAAGGCCCTTGCAAAACACTGGTTTGAAGAAGTCTGGAATCAGGGCAGGGAATCGACCATCGACGAACTCTTTCACCCGCAGGGCAAGGTCTACGGCTTTCCCGAACCCGACTCTATTCTCATCGGCCCCGAAGGCTTCAAAACCATCCACCGCGTCTTCCACAATGCCTTCGGCAACATCCACATCGCCATCGACGATCTTATCGCCGAGGAAGACAAGGTCGCCATCCGCTGGACCTGCACCATGGTTCACAACGGCGAAGGCCTCGGCTTTCCCGCCACTGGAAAAAACGTTGCCTTCCCAGGCTCCTCCTTCATCGCCTGCCGCGACGGCCAGATTACCCAGGGTTGGAACTTCATGGACCTAACCAAAATGACCCAACAACTCCAAAGCAGCTAGCGCACACAACAGCAGCATTCGAGCGAACCAAAAAACAGAGATGCCCCGCCATTGCGGAGCATCTTCTGAAAAACATCCATTCCGATACACCCTAAGAAGCGCGCTTCCTCGTGCCCGTCGCAGCATGCCTCTCATCCTCCCCACTCTTCTGCGCCGAGTCCTTCTCCTTTGCAGACCTGGGCTTCTTCCTTTGCTCCGGCTCTTCGGAACTCTCCAGAAGAAGAGGCTTCGCCGACTCCGTAATCTTCGCCGCCGCCGCCATCTCCTCGTTCAGATTCTCCGTCAGCAGATCGATCACATCCTGCATCCCCAGCGTCTTGGCCATGGCAATCGTCGCCTGATACCCCGCAATCTCATAGTGCTCGGTCCGCAAAGCCGCACCGATCAGGCCGCAATCAAACGACGCACCCACCTCGTCCTTCTCCAGCGCACTCTTATCCTCTTCGACAATGCCTTCCATCCCATCGCAATGCTCTCCAGTCGGCTTCACTTCAAGGTGCTCGAAGACCTCCTTCAAACGCTCCACCTGACCCTTCGTCTCCTCCAGGTGCGCGGTAAACAGTTCTTTCAGCTTTGCGTTCTTTGCTCCCTTGGCGAGCTTGGGCAGCGCCTTCACCAACTGATTCTCCGCGCTGTACATATCGCGCAACTCATCCACCAAAACATCCTTAAGCGGCATATCGATCTCCTGTGTTGATCTATGATCCCCGGCCGTGGCGCACGTGCGAATCACATGATGAGAGACAAATTCGCCCACGCAAGTTGGCTACTCCAGAAGAAGAATCCCGGAAGCCCAAAACCTACGAAGCCCCGCTGCCCGCGAACATCTGCAGCAGCGCATCGGTCGCCTCCTGCGCGTCCCGGATCTTGAAGTCCGCAGCAAGCTGCAGCACATTCGCGTTTGGCGACAACGCCGTCAGCGAGTGCACCACCGTCTCCGCCGAGAGCCGCGGCGTGCTCGGCCCCACCACGATATATTCCACCCCATCCACCCGCAGCAAAATCTTCGCATCCCGAAACGAGCAGGTCGACCTCACATCGTACCCCTGCCCCATCAGCACGGTCCGCACAAACACACACAAATCAGGCGACTCATCAAACAGCAGCACCCGGGGTCCACGCCTCTCCTGCGCCCCTTCCTCTGAGGTTTCTTTCAGAAAAGAAACGATCGCCTCTTCCTCCGTCGGATAACTCGGCAGCATGGTGGAGAGCTTCGTCATATTCAGCAGGTTCGTAACGAACGCCGGCGGCCCGGCCAGCCGCAGCCCGCCTCCCCGCTTGCCCAGGCGCTCGGCGTAGCGCACCAGCAGCCCCATCGCAATGCTGTCCAGCCGATTGACCTCACTCAGGTTGAGCACAATCTGGGTAAACTCACGCTCCGCCAGTTCGAGCGCAGCCTCCAGCGCCTTAACCTCTTCGCCTAGAACAATCCGGCCCACGCACTCAATCACGTAGACGTTCCCAACAAATCGCGACTTCAGACTTAGCAGCATGACTTCCTCGCTTGCCGTTATCGTGCAGAGCCCGAAGCAGAGCCTCGAGTGCGCTCGCGGACGGGGTTGCCCAAGTCTAAACCGTCCGTGCCGCACCCGCACAACCGCTGCTAAATGTTTCCTTCCTGCCCTACAACATTTGCCAGTATCCTCTCCCCCGCCCGCTGCCTACACTCATATACGGGTCCCCAGTAGCCTCAGCGAGGGAAACATCATGAAAAACCGCGCCGCATTCAAAATCGCAACGCTCACCGTTCTGCTCATCGCCGTGTTTGCCCTCACCAGCCGAACGGTCGTCGCTCAAACGAAAATCCAGGGAGTTATCGACGGCCGCAGTGGCCCCACCATGTCCCTCCAGATCGTCGGTTCTCCCGACGCCACCGTCCTCCTCACCGACTCCACCGACGTCGGTGAAGTCGAAGGCGTCTTCCACGGTCGCACCAAGCAGATGCCCATGACCGCCCTCATCCCCGGCCTCCCCGTCCAGGTTAGCGGCAACTACAACGGCCAGAACCAGCTCGTCGCCGACAGCGTCAAGTTCAAAGGCTCCGACCTTAAAGCCGCGATGGACGCGCAAGCCGGCCTCCAGCCCACTGAGCAGAAGGTAGCGGCCAACACCGCGCAGATCCAGCAGCAGGAGCAACAGCTCGCTCAGCAGAAGGCCGCCACGCAAGCCGCCCTGCAAGCGCAGCAGGCCCAGCTCACTGCCGAGCAGCAGAAGATCGCCGCCAATAAAGCCGCCATCGCCGCCGACAACAAACGCTTCGGCGAACTTGGCCAGTACAACATCCTCGGCGAAGCCACCGTCTACTTCGGCAACGGCAAAACTACCGTAGATCCCCAATACCAAACCCAGCTACTCCAGTTGTGCCAGCAGGCCAAGGGCGTCACCGCCTACATCCTCCAGGTCCAGGGCTACGCCTCCGCAGTTGGCAGCGCCGCATTGAACCAGAGACTCAGCAGCGAACGCGCCAGCGCCGTCACCGCCATCCTTGAGCAGCAGGGCGGAATTCCCCTCACCAACATGCTCGCCCCCGGCGCCATGGGTACTTCATCCCAGGTAGACTCCGACAAAACCGCCGAAGGCCAGGCCGAGAATCGCCGCGTAGTCGTCCGCATCCTCCAGAACAAGGGCATCTCCGGCACCTAACGCAACGCACGAATCACTCTCACGAATCACTCCCACGAATCACTCCAAGGAGCGGCCGCACCTCCCCGGCCACTCCCTGTGATTTAAAATCAGGCTCCCGTCCGCCAACCAGCCAGACAAACCGCCCCCGACATCCGGCATCTCTCTTCACACCCCAGGAAAACACCCCAGGAAAGGAGCCAGCCCGATGCCCAACTCCCCCGACGCCATCCTCCGCGAAAACGAAGCCGAGCCCCCCACCCGCGATCCCGCATCCGAAACCAACGTCGACTACCAGGCTCGCACCAGCACCAGCATCCTCGAGCTTCGCCGTCTCTACGGCCCCCACTTCGCCCCCGGCTACGGCGACAACGAAACCCTCGGCCATCTCCTCGCCCGAGCAGGCGTCAATACCCTCGACGAGTATCTCGAGCGCCACCACGCCCAACCCGGCAAACCCTAACGCGCAGGAGCACCAGCCACAGCCGTCGTCCCCCGCCCCGTAAGCGCCCGAATCAGATCCACCTCATGCTGTCGATACGGCGAGTCATCCTGTTTGAACACCTCGTGAAACCAGATCGTCGGCTGCGACAAAACATAGGGCCTCTGCCACGAGTCCCACGGATAATACGTCTGCGTCTTCCCCGCCACCAGCCCCCAGTTCATCGCCCCAACGTTATATTTCTTCGCAATCGGCAGACTCCCGTCGAACGTACTCCCATTCCCCCGAGCCATATACTCCGTACAAATAATTGGTCTCCCCAACGGCTTCAGCTCCAGAATCCGCGCCTCAAACTCCTCCGGCCAACCATAGTTGTGGAACGTTATCACGTCCGACTCCGCCAGCTGAATCTTCGTTGTCGCGCTCTCCTTCGCTGGATCGCTCCAGTTCCCATCCCACACCCCGCTCGTTAGCGGCTGCGTCGGATGCGCCTCTCGCGCCCACTGAAATGCCTTCGGCAGCAGCTGGTCGACCCGAGCAACCTTCGCCGGCTCATCCTTCACCGTATCGCCGCCCCGGCCTGCCGGCTCGTTCCAGATGTCCCACCCCAACACGCGATCGTCCTTCGCAAACGCCCCCACCACGCCCTTCACATAAGCCTCCAGCTCCGGCTCGACCCTCTTGTCCATCAGCCGTGCCTTCCCCGGGCTCTGCACCCAACCCGAGTTATGCACTCCCGGAATCGGCGGATGCTGCGGCCCCAAATGCGGATTCGTCTCCCAGCAGGAATCGAACAGCACCAGCAGCGGCCGTATATGGTGCTTCGCCGCAATCCCCAGAAACGTATCCAGCCGCTTCGTGAATCCCTTCGCATCCTGCTGCCAAAGCTGGTCCTGCAGAAACACTCGCATCGTATTCATCCCGATGCTCTCCCCCATCCCCAGCTCTTTATCGATCAGCGCCGGGTTGAACGTCTCGGCCTGAAACATCTCCAACTCATTGATCGCGTCCGAAGGAATGAAGTTTGCCCCCACCAGCCACGGCTGCTTCGCATACCAGTCGTTAGCCCGCTGCGCACTCCACCGCCCACCCGCATCCTCACTAGTCTGCGCAACCAGCGGCGCAACAACAAATCCAGCAAACATCACCGTCAAAAAGAGAGAACGCTTCAGCATCATCATCATTCCTTTATTCCTTGAAACAGGGAATAAGCCTTTCATTTGAGAAGCAGGGAATAGCTTTTCTTAATTGTCATTGCTTTTCTTGTTGTCATTCCCGAAGAGCCTGCCCTGAGCGAAGTCGAATGGGGAATCTGCTTTTCACTTCCACTGCCACCTCAACGCCGAAGTCGCCAATATAATGACCCCGACTTCGCCGCGCAAGCAACCGAAATTTCCGGTAGTGTCTCAGTTTCGCGGATCGTTCGGTCAAAACAAGAATTGGTTCCCCTAGAGCGCTGAAGTCGCAATCCATACCAGCCGGGGCAACGCCCCAGGGAATCGAAACACAAGATGACCGAGGGCTTTAGAGTCTGTGTGAGAGCGCGGCGCGGGTTAGGTGATTGTATGGGTAAGGCGGGGGACAGGGTTTTGGGACGGGGCTTGCCGTGGGGTGAGGCGCAGGGTCTGGGTCAGCGGGAGCGGTGGATGCGAGTGAGATTGTAG
>WNFD01000627.1_pt1 | contig 55818 bp, 51 predicted proteins | sample 5400491 | NCBI WGS metagenome assembly WNFD01 (sample SAMN13153343, study PRJNA577476) | soil metagenome | isolation source: 120 cm saprolite under Douglas fir tree site 2 hole 2 replicate 2 | place: USA:California | collected 2015-04-18 | reverse complement strand
CGTGGCGCCGGCTCCGGCCGCCGCGCCTGCGTCCAAGATTGATAAGGGCGACACGGCGTGGATGCTCACCTCGTCAGTCCTCGTTCTCATGATGACCGCGCCCGGCCTGGCGCTCTTTTATGGCGGGATGGTCCGGCAGAAGAACGCGCTGGCGACCCTCATGCAGAGCTTCATAATTGCCGCCGTCATCTCGGTGCAGTGGATTCTGTGGGGTTATAGCCTTGCCTGGCGTCGGCCTCGAGCCCTTCGACGCCTACTCCAAGACGATCCCGCACCAGGCCTTCATGGTCTTCCAGATGATGTTCGCGATCATCACGCCGGCGCTGATCACCGGCACCTTCGCCGAGCGAAAGAAGTTCTCGGCCTTCCTGCTCTTCACGCTCCTGTGGGCGACGTTCGTCTACGATCCGCTGGCCCACTGGGTGTGGGGCGACGGCGGCTGGCTCAAGAAGCTGGGCGCGCTCGACTTCGCGGGCGGCACGGTCGTCCACATCTCGTCGGGGGTGTCGGCGCTCGTCTGCGCGCTCATGATCGGAAAGCGGCGGGGCTATGGCCAGCAGCCGATGCAGCCTCACAACCTGCCGATGACGGTGATGGGCGCCGCGCTGCTGTGGGTCGGCTGGTTCGGCTTCAACGCCGGCAGCGCGCTCGAGGCCAACGGCCTCGCGGTGAGCGCGTTCACGGCGACCAACACCGGCGCCGCCGCCGCGGCGCTCGGCTGGATGTTCACGGAGTGGATGAGCCGTGGCAAGCCCACGGTGCTGGGCGCGGCCTCCGGCGCCGTTGCGGGCCTCGTCGCCATCACGCCGGCGTCGGGATTCGTCACCCCGATGGCCTCGGTGATCATCGGCGCCGTGGCCGGCGCGCTCTGCTACGCCGCGTGCAACATCAAGACGAAGCTCGGGTACGACGACTCGCTCGACGTGGTCGGCGTGCACGGGATCGGCGGGACCTGGGGCGCGCTGGCGACCGGGCTCTTCGCGACCAAGGCCGTCAACGACGCGGGCGGTGACGGGCTGTTCTACGGCAATCCCGGACAGCTCTGGATCCAGATCGTCGCGGTGGCGGCGACCTACGTGCTGGCGATCGTCATGACCTTCGTCATCCTCAAGGTCGTCGACGCCGTCGTCGGCTTGCGCGTCAGCGTCGAGGACGAGGTGGTCGGCCTCGACCTCTCCCAGCACTCCGAGACGGCCTATGCCGCGGGCGGCGGGTTCGGCGAGTTTGGACCGACGGCCGGCGGGGTCGCCGAAGCGGTGCGCGGCGCCGAGGGCAAGCCCCGGGTGGCGCATTGAGCGCGTGCGCCCGGCGGGGCTTGATTCGCCCCGCGGTTGACCGTAAGGTAAGCGGGCTGTTCATCACTCAGCAGAGAAGGAGTCTCGCATGACGGCGAAGGACGTACTGAAGCTGGCCAAGGAGAAGGGTGCCAGGATCGTCGATCTCCGGTTCATCGACCTGCCGGGTCTCTGGCAGCACTTCTCGATCCCGGTGTCCGAGCTGAACGAAGAGATCTTCGAAGACGGTCTCGGCTTCGATGGTTCGTCGATCCGCGGTTTCCAGACGATCGACGAGTCCGACATGCTGCTGATCCCGGATCCCAACAGTGCGGTGATGGATCCGTTCACCGCCGTGCCCACACTCGTGGTGATCTGCAACGTCAAGGATCCGGTCACGGGAAAGTGGTACTCTCGCGACCCGCGCTACATCGCCCAGAAGGCCGAGGCGTACCTCAAGAAGACCGGCCTCGCCGACACCGTCTACATCGGGCCCGAGCTGGAGTTCTTCTTCTTCGACTCGATCCGCTTCGACCAGAACTACAACTCGGGCTACTACTTCATCGACTCGGAGGCGGGCTTCTGGAACTCGGGCAAAGAGGGGACGGCCGAGCAGCCGAACCTCGGCTACAAGCCGCGCTACAAGCAGGGCTACTTCCCCGTGCCGCCCATGGACAAGTTCCAGGACATCCGGTCGGACATGGTGCTGGCGCTGGAGTCCGTCGGTGTCCGCATCGAGGTGCACCACCACGAGGTGGCGACCGGCGGCCAGACCGAAGTCGACATGCGCTACGACACGCTGACCAAGATGGCCGACAAGGTCTGCTGGTACAAGTACTGCGCGAAGAACACCGCCCGGAAATGGGGCAAGACCGCGACGTTCATGCCGAAGCCCCTCTTCCAGGACAACGGCTCCGGCATGCACACCCACCAGTCCCTCTGGAAGAACGGCAAGAACCTCTTCTACGAGCGCGGCGGGTACGCCGACATCTCGAAGAACTGTCTCTACTACATCGGCGGTATCCTCAAGCACGCCCCAGCGCTGCTGGCCATCATCGCGCCGTCCACCAACTCCTACAAGCGCCTGGTGCCAGGCTACGAGGCGCCGATCAATCTCGTCTACAGCCAGCGCAACCGCTCGGCCTGCGTCCGCATCCCGGTGTACTCGAAGTCCGAAGGTGCCAAGCGAATCGAGTTCCGGACGCCGGACAACACGTGCAACCCCTATCTCTCCTTCGCGGCGTGCCTGATGGCCGGACTCGACGGCATCGCCAACAAGATCGATCCCGGCAAGCCGGTCGACAAGGACCTCTACGAGCTGCCGCCGGCGGAGGCGAAGAAGATCAAGCAGCTGCCCGGCGACCTCAGCATCGTCCTCGACAACCTCGAGAAGTCTCACGACTGGCTCCTCAAGGGCGACGTGTTCACGCCGGACGTCATCGAGACGTGGATCGATTACAAGCGCAAGAACGAGGTGGACCCGGTGCGGCTCCGCCCGCACCCCTGGGAGTTCGCGCTGTACTTCGATATTTAGTTCCATGGGGGGCCTCGAAGGGGCCCCCCAAGCCCCTCACCTAGAGTTCTCTCTGCTCCGGAAAGCAGCAGCAGCGACGGGCGTGCCGCGTTGCTGGGCACGTCGTCCCGAGGCCTTCTCCTAAACGGTTGATTTTCTGAACGGCGGGCCTGGCACCGCGCTTGCCACGGGTGGGAGTCATGGCGGATGCCGGGCCGAAGTCCGACCCACGCTGGAGGGTCGCGATTCTCGACGATCACGAGCGCTCGCGCGCGGCGCTTCGCGCCGCCATCTGGGCGGCGAGGGGCGAGGTGGTCGGCGAGGTGGTGCGGTGTGCCGATGCGCTCGCGCTCGTGCGGCGGGCGAGCCCCGACGTCGCCGTCTTTGCCGTCGGTCTGCCGGACGGAGACGGTGTCGAGGCGGCGCCACAGGTGATCGATGCGGGTTGTCCCGTGGTGCTCTTCACGAGCCACACACGGCAGGAGCTGGTCGATCGGGCGCGCTCGGCCGGCGTGATGTCCTATCTTCTCAAACCGCTCCGCTCGGCGGAGCTGGCGCCCGTGCTGGACCTGGCCGTCGCCCGGTTCCGCGAGACGCTCGCGTTGCGCCGGTCGCTCGAGGATCGGAAGGTGATCGAGCGGGCGAAGGGACGCCTGATGGCGCGCTACCAGCTTTCCGAGGACGAGGCGTTCCATCGGCTTCGCCGCGCCGCGATGGATAGCCGCCGCCCGATGGTCGACATCGCGAGGGCGCTGCTCGTGTCGGAGTCAGTCGCGTCCGATGTGCCTACGCATTGAGCACTAGCCTCGGCCGACATCGCCGTAACATCCTGTAAACAAATAGCAAGACCCTCCGGTACGGCCCTTGCTCTCGAAGGGATTCGCCGCGGCCAGAGACGCCCGCGGACGACGCGCCAACGATGCCGCGATCGAGACCAACCACGTCAGTCGAAAGGAGACGGTATGGCAGAGTACTCACGTCGCGGCTTCCTCAAGGGCTCGCTCGCGGCCGGGACCGCGCTCGGCGCCGGTCTCGGATTCCCCAACGTTCTGACGGCGCAGGAGACGGTCAAGATCGGCGTCCTGCACTCGCTCTCGGGCACGATGGCCATCAGCGAGGTGTCGCTGCGGGACGTCGTGCTGATGGCCGTCGAGGAGATCAACGCCAAGGGCGGCGTGATGGGCAAGAAGATCTCGCCGGTCGTCGTCGATCCGGCGTCGAACTGGGATCTCTTTGCCGAGAAGGCCAAGCAGCTCCTGCTGAAAGACAAAGTGGCCGTGGTCTTCGGCTGCTGGACGTCGGTCAGCCGGAAGTCGGTCCTGCCGGTCTTCGAGAACAACAACGGCCTGCTCTTCTACCCGGTCCAGTACGAGGGCGAGGAGTGCTCGAAGAACGTCTTCTACACGGGCGCGACGCCGAACCAGCAGCTGATTCCCGGCGCCGAGTACCTGATGTCGAAGGAAGGCGGCGCCTACAAGAAGTTCTACCTGCTCGGGACCGATTACGTGTTCCCGCGCACGGCCAACAAGATCCTGCGCGCCTTCCTGCTCGCCAAGGGCGTGCCGGCCGCCAACATCGAGGAAGAGTACACGCCGTTCAACCACCAGGACTACCAGACGATCGTCGGCAAGATCAAACGATTCGCGTCGGGCGGCAGCGCGTGCGTGCTCTCGACGATCAACGGCGACTCGAACGTGCCCTTCTACAAGGAGTTCGGCAACCAGGGCCTGCGCTCCGAAAACGCGCCCATCATGGCCTACAGCGTGGCCGAGGACGAGCTGCGCGGCATGGACGCGTCGGCCCTTATCGGCCACCTCGCCGCCTGGAATTATTTTCAGTCGGTCGAGAACGCGAACAACAAGAAGTTCGTCCAGGCGTTCAAAGCGTACGCGAAGAAAACCAACCTCCCCGGCGGCGACAGGCGCGTCACCGACGACCCGATGGAGGCGGCCTACTTCGGCGTCTACATCTGGAAGCAAGCGGTGGAGAAGGCCAAGAGCTTCGATGTCGACGGCGTACGCAAGGCCGTCTACGGCCAGACGTTCGCGGCGCCCAGCGGCACCATCAGGATGCACGAGTACAACCACCACACCTACCGGCCGGTGCTCATCGGCGAGATCATGAAGGACGGCCAGTTCAAGATTGTCTCCCGCACCAAGGGCCTCGTCGAGCCGGAGCCGTGGAGTAAGTACACGAGCCCGGACAAGGGCTGCGACTGGGTCAAGCATCAAGGCACGTATCAGAAGAAGGCGTGAGATATCGTCTCGTCGTTCTCCTTTCGTTGGTCGCGTGGCTCGCTGCGGCAGCGGCGGGCCACGCGGCGCCGACCGCGCCGTCCCCCGAGGTGACCCAGGCGCTGGCGGATCTCCTCGGGGAGGACGCCGAGCGCCGCGAGGCGGCCGTCAGCGTCCTCGGCCAGGCGCGCGATCCCAAATGGCTCCAGTTCCTGGGGGCGTTACGCGATGGGGGTGTCTACGCCCGTACGCGCGCCGGCACGACCGAGCTGGTCGTGGGCGGGACGAAAGCCACGCGCGGCGACCAGGACGTGATCGACATCGTCGGCGCATACGACCGGGAGCCACTCGGCACGGTGCCGCTGGCGGAGCTCAAGGAGGTGCCGGCCGACCGGCGGCTGCGGCTCGCGATCAAGCCGTTCGTCGACGCCGATGAGACGCGGGCGCAGCTCGCGGATCCGGACCCTGCCGTCCGTCGAGGCGCTGCCGTGAAGCTCGGAAACCAGGCCGAGATCGCCGCCGTCGCGACGGTCGAGGCAGCGCTCCAGAAAGAAACGGATCGGTGGGTCCGCCACGCCCTCACCGAGGCGCTCGGCTTGATCCGGCTGGCGCACGGCAGCCGTGAGCAGCACGTCGCAGCGGCGCGCACGCTCGGCGAGATCCACTCGGCCAGTGCGCGCGAGGCGCTGGGGCGACTCGCGGCCGACCCGGGCGCGTCACCGGCCGAGCGCCACGCGGCCACGCAGGCGATCCGCCGGCTCGAGCGCTGGAGCCTCTTGACGACGACCGTCGAGACGGTCTTCCAGGGCGCCTCGCTCGCCTCGATCCTGCTCCTCATGGCGCTCGGCCTGGCCATCGTGTTCGGCCTCATGGGCGTCATCAACATGGCCCACGGCGAGCTGATGGCGCTGGGCGCGTATGCGACGTTCGTGGTGCAGAACTGGTTCCGCGCGGCGTGGCCCGACCGCTTCGACCTCTACTTCGGCGTCGCGCTGCCCATCTCCTTCCTGGTGGCGGCGGCGGTGGGGCTGGTCCTCGAGCGCGGGGTCATCCGGTTCCTGTACGGGCGGCCGCTCGAGACGCTGCTGCTCACGTGGGGCGCGTCGCTGATCATCCAGCAGGGGCTGCGGCTCTGGTTCGGCGCCGCGAACGTGGACGTGAGCTCGCCCTCCTGGCTCTCGGGGGGCGTGCCGGTCATGGTCGGTGTGACGCTTCCGTACAACCGGGTGTTCATCATCGGCCTGGCGACCGTGTCGGTCGCGGCGACGTACTGGCTCCTGTTCCGCACCAGCGCGGGGCTCCGGATCCGCGCCGTCACCCAGAACCGGGCGATGAGCTCGTGTCTGGGCGTGCGCGCCGGCGTGGTGGACGCGACGACGTTTGCCTTCGGCGCCGGCCTCGCGGGACTCGCCGGGTGTGCGCTCACGCAGATCGGCAACGTCGGGCCGTCGCTCGGGCAGAACTACATCGTGGACTCGTTCATGGTGGTCGTGACCGGCGGAGTCGGGAAGCTCGCCGGGACGATCCTCGCTGCGGCGGGACTGGGCGGGCTCACGAAGGGGATCGAGCCGGCCTTCGGGGCCGTGTTCGGCAAGGTCGCGATCCTCGTCGGCGTCATCTTGTTCCTCCAGCGGCGGCCTGCCGGGCTGTTCGCGACGCGGGACCGGAATGCCGAAGCGTGAGGCGCTCGCGGTCGGGCTCGCCGCGGTGGTCCTGGTGGTCGTCCTGCCGCTGTGCAACGCGCTGCCGGCCGACACGCCGTTCGCGGTCTCGAACTTCACGATCAACCTGTTCGGCAAGTTCCTGACCTACGCGATCCTGGCGCTCGGACTCGACCTGCTCTGGGGCTACGCGGGCGTGCTTTCGCTCGGGCACGGCGTATTCTTCGGCCTCGGGGCCTACGCGATGGGTATGCACCTCATGCTCGAGATCGGCGCGAAGAGTGTCTACCAGAGTGCCTTGCCCGACTTCATGGTGTGGAACCAGGTCACCGCGCTCCCGCTCTTCTGGAAGCCGTTCCACAGTGTCGTCTTCACGCTGGCGGCGATCGTGCTCGTCCCCGCGCTCTTCGGGCTGGCGTTCGGCTACCTCGCGTTCCGGAGCCGCATCCGCGGCGTGTACTTCTCGATCATCACGCAGGCGCTGGCCCTCAGCGCCTGGCTCGTGTTCAACCGGAACGAGATGAACCTCGGCGGCACCAACGGCCTCGCCGACTTCAAGACGGTCTTCGGTTTCCCGCTCAATCGACCCGGCACGCAGCGCGGGCTCTACGCGGTCACGGCGTTGACGCTCGTCGGCGCCTACCTGCTCTGTCGCTGGATCACGCTCACGCGGGCCGGCAAGGTGCTCGTCGCCATCCGCGACAGCGAGACGCGTGTGCTCTTCTCCGGCTACTCGCCGGCGGCGTACAAGCTCTTCGTGTTCGTCGTGTCCGCGATGCTGGCGGGGCTCGCGGGCGCCCTCTACGCGCCGCAGGTGGGTATCGTCACGCCGGCCAAGATCGGCGTGCTCCCGTCGATCGAGATGGTGGTGTGGGTCGCCGCCGGCGGCCGGGGCACGCTCTACGGCGCCGTCATCGGGGCCTTCGGCGTCAACTGGATCCAGAGCTGGCTCACGACCAGCTACCCGGACCTTTGGCTTCTCTTCCTCGGCGGGCTCTTCATGGGCGCCGTCTTGTTCTTTCCCGACGGCGTCGTCGGCGCCCTGGGCCGGCTCCTGGCGCGCGCCCGTCGCGTCGTGACGCGGCGACGGGAGCGGGCGACGCTTGACGCGCCGCTCCTGTCTCAGGCCCCCCGCGGCTCGATCCGGCCACCGGGCTCCGATGAATAGCGCCAAGGGCAGCATCATCTATCTCGAAGACGTGACCGTGAACTACGACGGCTTCAAGGCGTTGAGCCATCTGAACTTCTTCATGGATCGCCGCGAGCTGCGCGTGGTGATCGGCCCGAACGGCGCCGGCAAGACCACGCTCCTCGACGTCGTCTCCGGGCGGGTGAAGCCCGAGACTGGGCGCGTCATCTTCGGCCACGAAACCGACCTCCTGCCGCTGCGCGAGAACGACATTGCGCGCCTCGGTGTCGGGCGGAAGTTCCAGACGCCGTCCGTCTTCGTGAACCTCACCGTCTGGGACAACGTGGAGCTCTCCCTCCGCCGGGCGTCGAAAGGCGTCTTCGCCGCGCTCCGCCGTCGTGACCCGGAGGAGGAGCGCGAGCGCATCGCCCGGGCGCTCGAGACGGTCCAGCTCGCCGCCAAGGCGGGCTCCCTGGCCGGCACCCTGGCGCACGGCGAGAAGCAATGGCTCGAGATCGGGATGGTGATCGCGCAGGATCCCGAGCTGCTCCTCGTGGACGAGCCGGTCGCGGGCATGACCGACGAGGAGACTGCGCGGACCGGCGGGCTGCTCGAGACGATCGCCGTCGACCGGTCGGTCCTCGTCATCGAGCACGACATGGAGTTCGTCCGGCAGATCGCTCGCAAGGTGACGGTCCTGCACCTGGGGACGGTCCTCTGCGAGGGGCCGGTGGAGCAAGTCCAGAGCGATCCGCGCGTCCTCGAGGTCTATCTCGGGCGGCGGCGCGAGGCGGCCGATGCTGTCCATTAGCGGGCTCGACGTCGCCTACGGCGAGTCCCAGGTACTCTGGGGGGTGGACCTCGAGGTCGGCGCGGGCGAGCTCGTGTGCTTGATGGGGCGCAATGGCGTGGGCAAGACGACACTCCTCAAGACCGCCATTGGACTCCTGCCGGCGCGGCGCGGGAAGGTGAGCTTCGACGGCGCCGAGATCACCGGGTGGTCGCCAGACCGTCGGGCGCGCGCCGGCATCGGCTACGTCCCGCAGGGGCGCGAGATTTTCCCCCATCTGACCGTGGAGGAGAACCTGCGCATGGCACTCCTCGGCTGCGGGCGCGCCGCCGCGCTGGACGAGCCGCTCGAGCTGTTCCCGGCGCTCGCGCCGCTCCTGGCACGCAAGGGCGGCGTCCTGTCGGGCGGCGAGCAGCAGATGCTCGCGATCGGACGCGCGCTCCTGACGAAGCCGAAGCTCCTCATGCTCGACGAGCCGACCGAGGGCATCCAGCCGTCGATCATCCTCGAGATCGAGGGCGCGCTGAGACGGATCAAGCGCGAGCTCGGCCTGGCCGTCCTGCTGGTCGAGCAGTACCTTGACTTCGCCGAGCGACTCGCCGACAAGTACGTGATCATGGCCAAGGGCGCCGTGGTTGCCTCGGGCTCCACCGGAGAGTTGAGAGTGGAGATGGTCCGACAACACCTGGCGGTCTGACCCCATTCGTCTGGAGGTTCAACGATGCACCTCACCCCGCGTGAGCAGGAGAAGCTGCTCATCTTCACCGCGGCTGAAGTCGCGCGCCGGCGCCGCGGACGCGGCCTCAAGCTCAACCACCCCGAAGCGCTGGCGCTCATCACGGCCGAGATCCTCGAGGGTATCCGTGACGGGCGGAGCGTCTCGGAGCTGATGGAGGCCGGGCTTGGCGTCCTCGGCCGCGACGACGTGATGGAGGGTGTGCCCGAGATGCTCGAGGAGGTGCAGGTCGAGGGCACCTTTCCCGACGGCACCAAGCTCGTCACCATTCACCGTCCGATCCGTTAGCGTTCTGTCCGCTGGATCATGTCAGCTTGGGCGTGGGGTCGACGGCGACGGGCGAGTGCGGGAGGGGTCATCGGACCACGCGGTACGCGATCGCTGCTCCGCGGCGGCTGGGCTCCATCGGGGTGCGCGACGTCCGCCGCCGCGTTGCGGGAACGGGTCCGATCGACCCCTCCCGCACCCGCCCGTCGCCTCCGCGCTGCGGCCAGCGGTGTCTTGACATGACGTCGAGGACGGGACGCTTGGACGCGGGGGGGCGGTCGTGATCGAGTTGCTCAGCGCTGAGGATGTGACAAGGCACCGGGCAGCGCTGAGCGCGCTGCTCAGGGATGCGGTCGACAGTGGGGCGTCGATCGGCTTCTTGCCGCCGCTCGCGGAGGCCGAGGCCGACGCGTACTGGCGGGGGGTCGTCGCGGCGGTCCGCGAGGGCTCGTGTCTCTTGCTGGTTGCGCGCGATGCCGAGGGGGGCGCGGACGCCCCAGAGGGAGAGATCGTCGGCACCGCCCAGCTGCTCCTGGCGACGCGCCCGAACGCGCTCCATCGCGCTGAAGTGGCCAAGGTGATCGTTCACACGAAGGTGCGCCGCCGCGGGATCGGACACGCGCTCATGCTGGCGGTGGAGGAGCGCGCGCGACGCCTGGGCCGCACCACGCTGGTGCTCGACACGCGCCAGGGCGACCCGTCAGAGCGGCTCTACACCTCGGTCGGCTACCGGCTGGCCGGCGCGATTCCCGCGTACGCGAAGAGTGCCGACGGCGCGCTCGATCCGAGCGCGTTCTACTACCGGCTGCTGACCGAAGGAGGCCCATCGTGATTCCGGGTGAGTACCTTCTAGGTGAAGGCGAGATCGTCGCGAACCAGGGCCGGCGCACGGTAGAGCTGACGGTGTCCAACACGGCCGACCGGCCCATCCAAATCGGCTCCCACTTCCACTTCTTTGAAGTCAATCGGGCGCTTCGTTTTGATCGTGCGCAAGCTTTCGGAATGCGGCTGAACGTGCCGGCCGGCACCGCGGTCCGCTTCGAGCCCGGCGATGAAAAGCGCGTGACGCTCGTCGAGCTGGCCGGTACGCGGCGCGTCTTCGGCCTGAACGGGCTCACCGAGGGGGGCGGCCGCGACCAGGCCCTGGCGAAGCTCGCGGCGTGGGAGCGCCCGTCATGACGCTCCGGCTGACCCGCCGACAGTATGCCGATCTCTACGGTCCCACGACGGGCGATCGGGTGCGTCTCGCCGACACGGAGCTGTTCATCCGGATCGAGCGTGACCTCACGACGCCGGGCGAGGAGGCGAAGTTCGGCGGGGGCAAGGTCATCCGCGATGGCATGGGCCAGTCCGTCGGAGCCACGCGCGCTGCCGGAGCGCTCGATGTCGTCATCACCAATGCCGTCGTCGTCGATCACTGGGGCATCGTGAAGGCCGACATCGGGATCCGTGACGGGCGGATCGTGGGCGTGGGCAAGGCCGGGAATCCGGACCTGATGGCGGGCGTGACGGAGGGGATGGTCGTCGGCGCCTCCACCGAAGTGATCGCGGGCGAGGGGAAGATCATCACGGCCGGCGGGCTCGACACGCACATCCACTTCATCTGCCCCCAGCTCGTCGACGAGGCGATCACCGCCGGCCTCACGACGCTGGTCGGCGGCGGCACCGGCCCCGCGACGGGGACCAACGCCACGACGTGCACGCCGGGCGCCTGGAATATCCACCGGATGCTCGAGGCGGCCGAGGCGTTTCCCATCAACCTCGGCTTCCTCGGCAAGGGCAACGCCTCGGCGCCCGAGCCGCTGCGCGAGCAGATCGCCGCCGGGGCCATCGGGCTCAAGCTCCACGAGGACTGGGGAACGACGCCGACGGCGATCGACTGCGCGCTCGGCGTCGCCGAGGAGCTCGACGTCCAGGTCGCGATCCACACCGACACGCTCAACGAGAGCGGGTTCGTCGAGGACTCGATCCGCGCCTTCAAGGGACGGACGATCCACACCTATCACACCGAGGGCGCGGGGGGCGGTCACGCGCCCGACATCATCCGGGTGTGCGGAGAGCCGAACTGCCTGCCCTCGTCGACGAACCCGACGATGCCGTTCACCGTGAACACCATGGACGAGCACCTCGACATGCTCATGGTCTGCCACCACCTCAACGCGCGGATCCCCGAGGACCTCGCCTTCGCCGAGTCGCGCATCCGCGCCGAGACGATCGCCGCCGAGGACGTGCTGCACGACCTCGGCGCGATCAGCATGATGTCCTCGGACTCCCAGGCGATGGGCCGGATCGGCGAGGTGATCATCAGGACCTGGCAGACCGCCGACAAGATGAAGCGCCAGCGCGGTCCACTCCCGGGGGACTCCCCGGGCGACGATAACGCGCGCGTGAAACGGTACGTCGCGAAGTACACGATCAACCCGGCCATCGCCCACGGCCTGGCCGGCCACGTGGGGTCGGTCGAGGTGGGCAAGCTCGCCGATCTGGTGGTCTGGAAGCCCGCGTTTTTCGGCGTGAAGCCGGAGCTGGTGGTCAAGGGTGGCCTTATCGCGTGGGCGGCGATGGGCGACCCGAACGCGTCGATCCCCACGCCCCAGCCCGTGCTCTACCGTCCGATGTTCGGGGCGTTCGGCCGGGCCATCGGCGCCACGGCGCTGACGTTCGTGTCGGCGGCGGCGCTCGCCGACGGCGTACCGCAACGACTCGGCCTCACCCGGCGCGCCGTCGCGGTCACGCACTGTCGCGGCCTCGGTAAGCGCGACATGATCCACAACGACGCGCTGCCGCGGATCGAGGTCGATCCCGAAACCTACCAGGTGCGCGCGGACGGTGCGGTGCTCACGTGCGAGCCGGCGCGCGTCTTGCCCATGGCGCAACGCTACTTTCTCTTTTAATGGGGGGCCCCGAAATGGCCCCCCATACCCCCCCGTCCGCGTCGCGATCGAGCCGGAGGCTCGATCGTTCCAGCGGTCCTGACGGGGCCGGCGAGCGCGAGGTTTCCGACGGGATGGCTGCCGATGCGCCCCCGTCCGCGTCGCGATCGAGCCGGAGGCTCGATCGTTCCAGCGGTCCTAACGGTGCCGGCGACGGCGAGGTTGCCGACGACACTAGTGCCGGCGACCGGGACGTGGTCGTGGTTACGCATCCGGATGTGCATGTGCGCGACGTGGATCTGTCCGGGCACGAGCGCGACACGCTCGTGCTCACGGCCGAGGAGCGCCAATGGGGCCGCCGTCGCGTGACGACGACCATGGGGCGCACGCTCGCGCTGGCGCTGCCCACCGGTACCACGCTTCCGCCCGGGGAGATCCTTCACGTCGGCCCGGACTGGTACCTCGTCGTGGAGGGCGCGCCGGAACCGGTTCTCGCGGTCACGCCGGCCTCGGCCGAGGAGGCGCTGCGCATCGCCTTCGAGGTGGGTAACCGCCACTTCACGCTGGCGCTCGATGGCGAGCGGCTCCTGGTGCCGGACGATCCGGCGATGCATCGGCTCCTCACGCGGCTCGGCGTGCCCTTCGCGCGAGCGCAAGCAGTGTTCCTGCCGATCGGAACGGGGCACCGCCATGATGGGTGATCCAGCGCTGCTGACGCTGCTCCAGTTCGCTGACGGGCTGTTCCCGGCCGGCGGCTTCGCTCACTCGTTCGGACTCGAGACCTACGTGCAGGACGGGCGGGTTCGGGACCGCCAGGGCCTGGAGGCGTTCATCGCGGCTCACCTGGAGGGCTCCGCCGGTCCCGCTGACGCGGCGGCGGCCGCGATCGCGGTGCGGGTGGCGGCCCGTGCCGACACCGAGGACTGGATCACGCTCGACGCGCGGCTCGACGCGATGAAGAGCATCCCCGAGTTTCGGACAGCGAGTCGGCAGATGGGTCGCCAGTCGCTCCGGATCGCCGCGGGTCTCGGCGCCGACGTGTTCCTCGCTCGCTTGGCGCGCGCCGTCGACGACGAGCGCTCGGCCGGCCATCACGCGACGGTGTTCGGGGCGATCGTCGGGCGCGGCGGCGCCGGGCCCGAGCCCGCCGCGGCGGCGTACCTCTACGCCACTGCGGCGTTGCTGGTCGGTGCCGGTCTGCGACTGATCGCGCTCGGACAGCTCGACGGCCAGCGAGTGCTGGCCGCGATGCGGGCTCGCATCGAGCGCCTGGCCGCCGCGGCGGCGCGGGCGACCGCCGACGACCTGTGGAGCTTCAATCCCGCGCTCGAGCTCGCGGGCATCCGTCACGCCACCCTCGACATGAGGTTGTTCAGATCATGACCACGATTCCGCGACCGTTGAAGATTGGCATCGGCGGGCCCGTCGGCTCGGGGAAGACCGCGCTGACCGAGGCCCTCTGCGGGCGCCTCTCCGGCGAGCTCGACATGGCGGTCATCACCAACGACATCTACACGAAGGAGGACGCCGAGTTCCTCGTGCGCCGGGGTGCGCTGCCGGCCGAGCGGGTCGTCGGCGTCGAGACGGGTGGGTGCCCGCACACCGCGATTCGAGAAGACGTCTCGGTGAATCTCGAAGCCGTGGACGCGCTCCTGAAGAAGTTCCCGAATCTCGACCTTCTTCTCGTCGAGAGCGGCGGCGATAATTTGGCGGCGACGTTCAGCCCCGAGCTGGTTGACGCGATGATGTACGTGATCGACGTGGCCGCGGGCGAGAAGATTCCACGCAAGGGCGGCCCGGGGATCACGCGCTCCAACCTCCTGGTGATCAACAAGGTCGATCTGGCACCGCACGTGGGCGCGGACCTCTCCGTGATGGAGCGCGATTCGCGCCGGATGCGTGGTGCCCGCCCCTTCGTCTTCACGAACCTCAAGACGGGCGAGGGCGTAGACACGATCCTCGCCTGGATTCGGCACGAGCTGACGCTCGAGGCGGCGATGGCGTGATCGCGGGGGCGCCGCTCGACGCCGCCCGGGTCGGACGGGACGGGGCGCTGCGACTCCAGTTCGAGCGGCGCGGGCCCGCCACCGTGGTCGCGGGCTGCCGCTCCACGCTGCCGCTCCAGGTCCTGGCGCCTCTCGCGCTCGACGACCCGGCGGCGATCGTCTCGATCCTGAATCCAACGGGCGGCCTTGTCGGCGGCGACCGGCTCACGATCGACGTGAACTTGGCGGCGGGGACCCATGCGGTCCTCACCACCCCTTCCGCCACCCGGGTGTACCGCACCGATGCCGAGGAGGCCACCCAGAGCGTAAAGCTTGCGCTGGGCCCGCGCGCGGTCGTCGAGTGGGTGCCCGACCACACCATCCCGTTCGCGGGCTCGGCCTTCCGCCAGGCGATCGACGTCGACATGGACGCGACCGCCGGACTCATCCTCGTCGATGCCTTCTCCGCCGGCCGCATCGCCCGGGGAGAGGCGTGGCGGTTCGCCGTGCTCGAAAGCGCTGTTTCGATCCGCGACCAGTACGGCTGGCTGCTCCACGACCGGTTCGTCCTGCGGGGTCCGGTCGCCAAGGACGACCCGGCATGGGACGGACTCGGCTGCGGAGAGCTCCATCCGTACTTCGCCTCGATCGCAATCGTCGGAGCCTTCGATCTCGAGCAGCTCGCGGCCGAGGTCCGGCGGCTCTGGGCGAGCGGCGGCGATGCGTGGGTCGGCGTGGCCGCGCTGGCACGCCGCGGGGCGCTGGTTCGTTGCCTCGCGGCGAGCGCGCCGGCGCTCATCGAAACCATCGAGACCTGTTGGGGCCTGGGTCGCCGGGCCCTCCTGGGACTTCCCCCGCTGCGTCTGAGGAAGGCCTAGCGCGATTGTGACGTTTCCGTTACACTCCGATCCGGGTCAATGTTCAACCTGATCCCGAAGGAAGTCCGATTCTTCGACTACTTCGAGCAGCAGTCCCAGCACATCATCCGGGCCGGCGCCCTGCTCCACGAGATGGTCCACAACTTCGCCGACGCGCGGGCCAAGGCTCACGCGATCAAGGAAGTGGAGCATCAGGGCGATCAGGTGACCCACGAGATCATCAAGAAGCTGAACACGACCTTCATCACGCCGATCGACCGCGAGGACATCCACGACCTGGCCTCGCGCCTCGACGATGTGCTCGACTACATCGAGGCGGCCGCCGAGCGGCTGGTTGTCTACCGTATCAAGGAGCCGACCTCGGCGTGCCGGGCGTTGGCCGAGGTCATCGTGCACACCACCCACGCGATGGACCGCTGCCTCAAGTGCCTGCGGACGATGGACCCCGCCTTCCACGAGCACACCGTCGAGGTGAACCGCCTGGAGAACACCGCCGACGTGCTGCTGCGCGACAGCCTCGCCGCGATGTTCGACGAGGCGAGCGATCCCATCGAGGTCATCAAGTGGAAAGAGATCTACGAGACGATGGAAATCGTCACGGATCGGTGCGAGGACGTCGCCAACGTGATCGAGGGGATAATTCTCAAAATGGCGTGATCGCCCCGGCCTGAGCGGTGCTCTCCCTCGTCGTCTTCATCGTCTTCATCGCGCTCGTCTTCGACTTCATCAACGGTTTCCACGACGCCGCGAACTCGATCGCCACGGTCGTGTCGACCCGCGTGCTGACGCCGCTCCAGGCGGTCGTCTGGGCGGCGTTCTTCAACTTCGTCGCCGCGTTCGGCTTCGGCGTGAGCGTGGCGCGCACGGTCGGGAAGGGTGTCGTCGAGACCACGGTGGTGGACCAGTGGGTGATCCTGGCGGGTCTGATCGGCGCGATCGTCTGGGACCTGATCACGTGGGTGTGGGGGTTACCGACGAGCTCCTCTCACGCGCTGATCGGCGGCTTCGCCGGCGCCGCCGTGGTCAAGGCGGGGTTCGGCTCGCTGATCGCGGCCGGCCTGATCAAGATCGGGGCGTTCATGATCCTGGCGCCCCTGATCGGCATGGTCGTCGGATTCACGCTGATGGTGCTGGTGCTCAACGTCTTCAAGAACGAGACGCCGGGACGCGTGGACAAGGTCTTCCGTCGCGGCCAGCTCCTGTCGGCGGCCGCCTACAGCCTGGGTCACGGAACCAACGACGCCCAGAAGACGATGGGAATCATCGCCGTGCTGCTCTTCAGCACGGGTTACCTCGGGCCCGACTTCTACGTGCCCGTCTGGGTCGTGCTCGCGGCGCACGCGGCGCTGGGCCTGGGCACGATGGCCGGCGGGTGGCGGATCGTGAAGACGATGGGGATGCGGATCACCAAGCTGCGGCCGGTGGGCGGATTCTGCGCGGAGACCGCCGGCGCCATCATGCTGATCGGCACCGCTATCGGCGGCATTCCCGTCAGCACCACCCACACGATCAGCGGCTCGATCATGGGCGTCGGCGCCATTCAGCGCTTCTCGGCTGTGCGCTGGGGCGTGGCGGGAAAGATCCTCTGGGCGTGGATTCTCACGATCCCCGCCTCGGCGCTCGTCGCCGCGATCACCTGGACGCTCCTGCGCCTCGTCGGGGCCTGACGCTCGGCGGCTCAGGGTCGCGCGGGGCCTCGATCGACCGCCCCGATCCCGCGACTACTGGTCGAGAGCGCCCTTGATCGCGTCGAACACCGGATTCTGCCCGCCGCGCGGCGTGGTGGCGGTCGCGGGAGCCGCCTTGCCCAGATATTTCCGGACGCAGTCGTACTGCTCCCAACCCCGGAGCGGGTAGTTGAAGTCGACCGCCTTCCACTTCGCATGGCCGTTCTTCTGCAGCGAGTCGAGTCCCCGCGACACGAGCTGCGCGAAGCGGCCGACGTTGTCGCAGTCCCGGCGGCGGAAATCGAATGACACGAGGACCGCCTTGACCGCCGCGGTGCTGATCGGAGTCGGCTGCCAGGCATAGACGCCGGCCGGAATCTCGGCCTGCGGGTAGAACTCGAGGATGCTCTTGTTGATGATCGGGATCAGCACGAGCTGGTCCTTGTCGCTGACGTCCTCCTTGAGAAGCTTCACGGGGTAACCGGCCACATAGAACATCGCGTCGACGCGGCCCGCCTTGAGCTCGGCGAGCGCCTCACTCGTGTCGATCGGCACCATCTCGCTGGGCGCCACTTCCGACAGCTTGAAGAGAAGACGCGCGGTCAAGTACGTGCCGCTGCCGTCCCGGCCGATGGCGACCCTCCGGCCGGCGAGATCATCGAAGTCGGTGATGCCCTTTTTACCGAGCAGATGGATTTCCTCGTTATAGAGGGGAAAGACCATCTTCGTCTTCCGCGCGATCCGCTGGAGCACTGGGTCCGACTGCACGCGGGACACGAACGCCAGGACATCGGATTGCACGATGCCCATCGGAACGCCTGGCCGCTGGTACACGGCGTAGATGTTCTCGATCGACCCTTTCGAAGGGTAGACGGTCAGATTGATCCCCGCGGGCTTGACCAGCTTCTGCAGGTCGAGGCCGAACTGGTAGTAGGTACCCTTGTCGCCTCCGGTGATCAACCCCATGTCCTCGGCGCCCACGCCGACACCCGCACACGCGAGAAGCACCAGAACGGTCACGGACCAGGCGATGGTGACAATCTTCACTGCACGTCCTCCTCATCCAGCGGGCCGACGGCATGAAGCCGCGTTCCCAACGCCCCGATAATGCCACGGCCACGACGGAAATGGTCCGCAATTACGCCGGTGTCGTGGGGGCGGGCCCGCGCCGCCCCGGCGGCGCCGGACGGGTCCGACGACGATCAACGGAAATCCCGCGCGTTGACCTGATACTTGGCAATCAATCCGTGCAGCGTTGGACGACTCACGGCCAGAAGCCTCGCCCCCCGGGTGATGTTCCCGCGCGTCTTGGCGAGAGCATCCACCAGGGCGTTCCGCTCCGCGCGATTCCGGGCCTCTCTGAGCGAGGCCGGATCGGGGCCGTCCTTGACTTCGATGCCGAGGTCCCGTGCCTCGATGAATCTCGTCCGGGCCATGAGAACTGCTCGCTCCACCGCGTTCTCGAGCTCGCGAATGTTGCCGGGCCAGGCATAGTGGATGATGGCCTCGAGAGCCGAGCTCCCGAAGCGGAGCTTTCTCCGGTGCTGCTTGTCGCTGCGCTGGAGGAACGCGTTGGCGATGAGCACGCTGTCCTCGCCCCGGTCACGCAGGGGCGGGAGCGTCAGGTTCACGACCGACAGGCGATAGTAGAGGTCTTCACGGAACCGCCCGGCTTGTAGCTCCGCTTTCAGGTCTTTGTTGGTGGCCGCGACCACCCGGGCGTCGACGCGGAGCACCTCGCGGCCGCCGACCCGCTCGATCGCCCGCTCCTGGAGAAAGCGGAGGAGCTTCACCTGAAGCAGGGCGCTCATCTCACCGACTTCATCGAGGAAGAGCGTGCCGCCTTCCGCGAGCTCGAGCCTGCCCTTCCGCTGAATATGCGCGCCCGTGTAAGCGCCCTTTTCGTGGCCGAACAGCTCCGACTCCAGCAGGGTGTCCGGGATCGCCCCGCAGTTGATCGCCACAAACGGGCGCCCGTCGCGTGAGCTGTTGGAGTGGATGGCCCGTGCCAGGAGCTCCTTTCCCGTTCCGCTCTCGCCCTGGATCAGCACGGTCACGTCGGTCCGCGCGATGCGGCTCACCACGGCGAAGATCTCTTGCATGGCGGACGTGCGGCCCAGCATGCCCTCGCAGCGGGTCGCCGCCTCCCCCACACGCTGCTTCTCGACGTCGGCCTCGATCGCCTGGAAATACGCCGCCCGCTGGAGCGCGACTTTCAGGTCGTGGAGCCGGATCGGCTTGTGGTGATAGTCGAACGCGCCGAGCTGGACCGCGCGGATCGCGCTCCCGCCTCCCCCGTTACCGGTGAGGACGACCACCTTGGTCTGGGGCGCGGCCTTCATGATCTGATCCAGCGCCTCGAGCCCCGGCTCGGCGCTCTCCGGATCGGGGGGCAGCCCGAGGTCGAGGCAGACGAGCGCCGGCTGCTCGCGCTTGAGCGTCGAGAGGGCCTCCATGCCGTCCTCGGCAAAGAGGAGCGTGAAGTCGTCCCGCAGCCCATACTTGAGTTGCGTACAGATCGACTCCTCGTCCTCGACGATGAGGAGGGTGGGCTTGTTCATGCTCCTCCTCCGATCGGGAGCCTGACCGAGACGGTGGTGCCCGCCCCTTCTGTCACCCTCCGCGCGACGATGCGGGCGGCCGGGGCGATGGTCGTGCCGAGCTCGAGCCGAGACACGCGGTCATCGCTTATCGCTGCGCCGCAGCGCCGGCACGCCCGTCGACCCTTCTCCGTCGCACGAGCGCGATCACGAGCTCCACCGCGTCCTCAAGGGGGCCGTCATTGGTCACGACGAGGTCCGCGTGGGCGCGCGTCGGCTCCACGTACCGCGCGTGCATGGAGCGCACCGGACCGGAGTACTGTTGCAGCACCTGCTCCAGAGTGCGGTCGCGCCCAGTGAGGTCCCGTCGGATCCGCCGGATGAGCCGGAGATCTGGCGGGGCGTCCACGAACACTTTCACGTCCAGCAGCGACCGCAGCGACTCCCACCAGAGGGTGAACCGGCCCTCGACGAGCAGGAGCCGCGCCGGAGCAACCATCTCGACTCCGGTCCGTTCGTGGGTCTCGAACGAGTACACCGGCTTCCGCACCGCCTCGCCTCGTTCGAGCTCGGCGAGCTGCCCGACGAGCAGCGCGACGTCGATGGCAGTCGGTTGGTCGTAATTGATCCGGCTCCGCTCCTCCCGGGAGAGGGCGCTCCGGTCGCAGTAGTACGAGTCGAGGTCGATCACGCACCCGCCGACGCGGGCCACGAGGCTCTGCACGATCATGCTCTTGCCCGAGCCGGTACCGCCTGCGAGGCCGATGATCATTTTCCTTCAGCTCACCCGGGCGAGAAGCGCGCGCCCGAGCTTTCCCGGATCGTGCCGCGCGTCGTCGCCCGTCGCGAGCAGGTCGCACTCGACGACGGAGTGGCCGAGCGCTTTCAGGAGTTCGACGTCCGCCGGGACCGGCGCCGCGCCCAGCGTCGCATACCGTGCGAGCTGCTCGGACGCGAACGGCGCAGTGTTGACCAGGATGTCGTGGATGGGAATCGTCGGCGCATGGCGGCGAATGGCCATGAGGTGATCCACCCCGGTGTGACCGTCGGTTTCGCCCGGCTCCGTCATGAGGTTCAGGATAAGCACCACGCGGGCCCGAGATCTGGCGATCGCCTCGGGCAGCTCCGGCACGAGAAGCACCGCCACCAGGCTCGAATAGAGGCTGCCCGGGCCGATCACGATCAGGTCCGACCGCTCGAGCGCGTCCATCGCCTCGGGCAGGGCCGAAGCATCGCTGGGATGAAGCCGCAGGCGGCGAATCGGGCTCCGAGCGCCCGCGAGGCGGGACTCGCCCTCGATCACGGTCCCGTCGGACAGCTCGGCGTGGAGCATCACATTCTGGGTAGTCGAGGGCAGGACCCGGCCGCGGATCGAGAGCATGCGACCCCCGCGCGCGACGGCCCTGGCGAAGTCGTGCTCGAGCTCGGTGAGGGCGGTCAGGATGAGATTGCCGAGGCTGTGCCCGGCGACCTCGCTCCCCCGGGTGAAGCGGAAGTCGAACACTTCCGACAGCTCGGGATCGCCCCCGGCGAGGGCGAGCAGACAGTTCCGGATGTCGCCGGGGGACGGAAGCTGGTCGCTCGCTCGGAGCCTGCCGGAGCTGGCGCCGTCGTCGGCGACGGTGACGATCGCGGTCAGGCGCGCCTGGTCCCGCTCCGAATCCCAGCGGCCCGAGTCGAACAGCGACACCCGGAGCCCGCGGAGCACCGTGGGCAGCCCTGTGCCGCCGCCAAGCGCGACGACACGCAGGTCGGGACGCGCCGGCTCCCCGGGCCCGCTCGAACGCGACACGGTAGTGACTGACGTAATGAGCGAAGACGGCGCCATGACCTAGAGCTCCTTCGTGGAACCGGGCACGACCATGTCCTGGAAATGGCGCGCGAGGGATTGACGCAGGACCGCCCTCTTCGTGTACGCGTACACGCACGTGTCGTCCTGCACCAGGTACGACTGCACGACGCCGCATGTCTGGAGCTTCATCAGCGCTTCCCGCGTGGACGCCACGTCCCGCCTGATCCACCACTCGGCGATGCCGCGCGGGGTGTCGGAAGCCTCGTTGTTGCGCATCAGGTATTGCACGATTTCGCGGCACACCGGATCGCTCGCGAGAAGGTCTCGAAGCGTCGTTACCTTGCTGTGGCCGGACTCGGGAGCTGGCGTCAATGCGGCGTGCTGACGGAGCACGAACGGGGCCAACGTCCTAACTGACTGCATTGTCGACACCTTGGCGACTCGGAGAGGGTCACGACCCCGGCGAGGTCCTCCAATAACTTGCGCACTAGCCCCGCAAAGATTGCTGACTCGGAACGAGACCGAGGTCGGGTCCGGCCATGGCGGCGACGTCCCGGCCGTAGGCCTTCAGCTTGTACTGCAGGCAGCGGACGCTGATCTGGAGCAGCCGGGCCGCCTCTGTGCGGTTGCCGAGGGCCTTGTGGAGAGTCCGGAGGATGTGGCGACGCTCGACCTCGCTGAGCGGCAGCCCCGCCTCGAACAGTCCCGACAGGGCGGGCCCGGCCACGCTCGAGAAATCCCCGGCGAAGAGGTCTCGCTCGGTCAGCGAGTCACCCTCGGCGAGGACGACCGCCTGCTCGAGAAAGTTCTCGAGCTGCCGGATGTTCCCGGGCCACGGCTGCGTGAGCATGCGTTCGAGGGTGGCGGGCGTGACCTTGGTGATGTGTTTTCCGTAGAGCCCAGCGAACCGCCGCAAGAAGTGATCGACCAGGTGTGGTATATCCTCCGGCCGCTCGCGGAGCGCGGGCACCTTGATCATGAAGACCGCGACCCGGTAGTAGAGGTCCTCCCGGAACGTACCCTGCGCGACGGCGGCCTTGAGGTCCTTGTTGCTCGCGGTGATGAGCCTGATGTCCGTCCGGATGGGCTTCGTCCCACCCACCTTGGAGAACTCGCGCGTCTGAATGACGCGAAGGAGCTTGGCCTGCAGCGTCGGGCTCAGCTCGCCCAGCTCGTCGATGAACAGCGACCCGGTGTGGGCCAGCGCGAAGACGCCCTCGCGATGCTCCGTCGCGCCGGTGAAGGCCCCCCTCACGTGACCGAAGAGGTGACTCTCCATCAGGCCTTCCGGGATCGTCGTGCAGTCGAGCGTGATCAGGGGACGATCGCGGCGAGGACTCGCGTAGTGGATCGCGCGCGCGATCAGCTCCTTGCCGGTGCCGCTCTCGCCGTGGATACAAACGTTCACGTCGCCGACCGCCACTTTGTCGATGCGCGCAAAGATCTCGGCCATCTGCGGCGATTCGCCGATGATGCCGTGGTAGGCCGGGCGGACCGCCGCGGCGAGCGCCCGCCCCGGCGTGGTCCGCGTGCTCGGCACCGCCGGGCGCGCGACACATTCGTGGGTTTGATCCACGAACCCGTGAACCAGCAAGGCTAATACCAAGGGCAACCCGATCCCTAACTTCACGGTTAGCTTGCACATTTTGCGCGCCCGCAGCTCTTGCGTGATGACGTCGGGTGGCCGGGACCTGATCAGGGTAGCAGGAGGTAGGGTGCGGAAATCCACTGGAGGCTTCTAAATCAGGCACATAGACGAAGCTCGACGGGCGTCCGATCGGTTGATCAGAAATGCAACACGACGCCCCCAATTCAGGGCCGAGGCGAACGATTTACCAGTCTTCGCTTTCCAATCTCGCTCCAGGGGGGCAAAGTAAGGCCCAGCGAGATGAGCAATTTCCAGACGGCGGGGAGTTGAGGCGCCGGGTACCGCGTGAGTTCGGCGCTTCCTACAATCGCGGGGGCGGGTCGTCTCTGGGGAGAGTCAGGATCACGTGGGACCGGACCTGGAGCTCCAGGTCGATCTCTGGGCGGAACCGCCGGTCCGCTCGTCGGCGTTCGGGACCCTGGTGCGCTGATCGGCTTCGACGCTCTCCGCGCCGGCGATCGAGGATCACCTCGACGTTCCCGTCGTCCCGGAACCGATCCACCAAATATTCATAGAGGCGGGGCTCGTGGCGGGAAACAAGAAATAGATGTCGGGCCATGTGTCTCGCTCTTATCCGTCTGACCTGTGTGGCGGTTCGCGTTTTCCGCACTGAGCAGAAGCGGTGAGCATTTGCGGTGCCATTCCAGAAGATGTTGAAACTCTCGGCACTTTCCGCGAAGCTGTGGACGCCGAGTGTAAGACTTTCCGACGGGGAGGGCGCATGCACCGGGTGATCGTCGTGGTCGCTCGAGACCGCCCCGACCTGTTCGGCTACTTCGAAAACATCTTCGCTGGCATGCCGGACATCAAGGTCCTGCTGGACCGTCGCCTCGCGCCGCCTGGCGCCGCACCGAGCGCCGCGACCGATCCGCCGCTGCGGGAGCGTCGGGACATCTACGACGAGTTGCAACAACGAGGCTTCGTCATGATTCGCCTGTGGTGATGCGACTGGCCTGGACGGTTCGGCGAAACTCGTACTTCGACTCGATCGACCTCATGCGCGTCGCCGAGCAAGCGCGGCAGCTGGCGGGGGTGACGGAGGTCGCGGTCGTGATGGGAACGGCGCCGGGCCGCTCGATGCTCGCCGAGGCCGGGATGTGGCCGCCGGAGGCGCCGGAAGCCGGCCCCTCCGATCTCCTGGTCTGCGTTCGCGCGAGCACCGAGACGGTCGCGCACCGCGCGCTGGCGCGCGTCGAGGAGCTCCTGAGCGCCAGCCGGGACGGCGGGCCGGCGCGTGAAGACGTGGTGTCGCGCACGACCGCCAGCGCCGCGCGCCGAGCCGCCTCCGCCAACATCGCGGTCGTCGCCGTGCCGGGAGCCTATGCCGCCATCGACGCGCACCAGGCGCTCTCGGCGGGACTGCACGTCTTCCTCTTCAGCGACGGCGTATCGTTGGCCGACGAGGCGGCGCTCAAGCGTCGCGCGCGTGCCCGCGGCCTCCTGGTCATGGGGCCGGAGTGCGGGACGGCGATCATCAACGGCGTGGGCCTTGGATTCGCGAACCGGGTTCGCCGCGGGTCCATCGGCGTCGTCGGAGCCTCGGGAACCGGTATCCAGGAGGTGACGAGCCTCGTTCATCGACTCGGCGCCGGCGTCTCTCACGCGATCGGCACCGGGGGACGCGATCTCCACGCCGCCGTGGGCGGTCTCACCACACTCCAGGCGATCGAAGCCCTCGCGGCCGACGTCGCCACGCGCGCCGTGGTTGTCGTCTCGAAGCCCCCGTCGCCTATGGTTGCCGACGCCGTGCTGCGGGCGGCCGTGGAGACGCGGAAGCCGGTCGTGGCCTGTCTGCTCGGTTATGAGGGAGCGACGCCGGGTGGCGTCCGGGCGGTGGCGACGCTTGACGAGGCGGCCGCGACCGCGGTCGGTCTCACCGGTGGCGCGGTCCGCGCGCTCGGACGACCACGGGCGGCGCCCGCGAGCGGCGCACGGGGCGCCGTCCGCGGCCTCTACGCGGGAGGGACGCTGTGCGACGAAGCGCAGCGCATCGTGGGCGGGAGTCCGCCTCATCGATTCGTCGATTTCGGCGCCGAGGAGTACACGCGGGGGCGGCCGCATCCGATCATCGATCCGAGCCGACGGAATGCCGCGCTCGTCGACGCCGCCGACGATCCGAGCGTCGCCGTGATCCTGCTCGATCTGGTCCTGGGCGACTGCGCGCATCCGGACCCGACGGGCGCCCTCCGCCCGGCGCTGACCGAGGCGCGGGCGAGACGCGGTGGCCGTGACCTGACGGTCGTCGCTCACGTGGTCGGGACCGACCAGGATCCGCAGGGTCTCGAGAAGCAGGAGGAGAGCCTCCGCGAGCTCGGCGCGATCGTGTGCGCGAGCAACCGGATCGCGGCCGAGACTGCCCGGGCGCTCGCCGAGGGACGCGATGCCACCTGAGACCGATCTTCTCCGCGCTCCGCTGGAGGCCGTCGTCGTCGGCCCCGAGCTGTTCGCGTCGGCGCTGGTCGCTCAGGGCATCCCGGTACGGCGGGTCGACTGGCGGCCTCCGGGGTCGCCCGAGGCGCTCGCATCGCTCTGGTGCGATGCCGTCGACGCCGCGAACCGCATCGCCCTCGATCGGCTCCTCGCCGCCCATCAGGTCCTCGTCGACGTGCGTCCCGCGATCGAGGTGGTGCCGGGCATGACGCGCGAGACGATTCTTCACGCCGGGCCTCCCATCGCCTGGGAAGACATGAGCGGCCCGTTGCGCGGCGGGATTGTCGGCGCGTTGATCTATGAAGGGCTCGCGCCGAGTTGGCAGGACGCCGAGCGTCTGGTCACGCGCGGCGCGGTTCGCTTCGATCCCTGCCATCATCACGCGGCCGTGGGACCGATGGCGGGCGCCACCACCGCGTCGATGCCGGTCCTGGTGGTGGAGAACCGCGCCGCCGGCAACCGCGCCTACTCGACGCTGAACGAGGGGCTCGGCAAGGTGCTGCGGTACGGCGCCTACGCTCCGGACGTGATCGATCGCCTTCGCTGGTTCAGGGACGTCGTCGGTCCGGCGCTCGGCGAGGCCATCCAGCGTGCGGGAGGCATCGACCTCCGCGCGCTGATCGCGCAGGCGGTGCAGATGGGCGACGAGTGTCACAATCGGAACCGCGCCGCGTCCGCGCTGCTCATCAAGGCGCTCGCCCCGGAGATCGCGGGGCTCGATCTGCCGGCCACCGAGCGCCGCCGCATCCTCGCCTTCGCGGCGTCCAACGAGCATCTCTTCTTGAACGTCGGGATGGCCGCGTGCAAGGCGGGGCTCGACGCCGCCCACAAGGTGCCGGAGTCGACGCTCGTCACGGCGATGGCGCGGAACGGTACCGAATTCGGGATCCGCGTCAGCGGGCTGGGCGACCGATGGTTCACCGGGCCGGCGCAGACGCCGCAGGGCCTCTACTTTCCCGGATTCGGCCCCGGCGACGCGAATCCCGACATCGGCGACAGCGCCATCACCGAGACGGCCGGCCTCGGCGGCTTCGCGATGGGCGGCGCCCCCGCCGTCGTGCAGTTCGTGGGCGGCACGCCGGCCGACGCGCTCGAGTACACGCGGCTCATGTACGAGATCACGCTCGGCGAGAGCACGGCCTACCGTTTGCCGCCGCTCGACTTTCGCGGGACGCCGACGGGAATCGACGTGCGACTCGTCGTCCAGACCGGGATCCTTCCGCAAATCGATACCGGCATGGCTCATCGCGAGCCGGGGATCGGGCAGGTCGGCGCGGGCCTCGTCAAGCCGCCACGCGTCTGTTTCGACCTCGCGTTCGAGGCGCTGGTGCGCGCCCGGGCGGGCGCCGCCGACGTCTCGCGATGACCACCCGGCGCATCGGCGCGCGCATCCTACGCAACGAGGATCCCCGGTTGCTGCGGGGGCTCGGCTGCTTCGTCGACGACGTGCACCCGCCGGGGATCCTGCACGCGGCAGTGCTGCGGAGCCCGCACGCGCACGCGCGGATCGTGAGGATCGACGCGACCGCCGCCCGCCGCGCGCCGGGTGTGCATCTGGTGCTCACGGCCGCCGAGCTGGGCGAGCTCAACCGGCCGTCGCCGCTGCTGATCCCGCACCCGACGCTCAGCCATCCGCGCACGCAGCGGCCGCTCGCCGTCGACGAGGTGCGGTACGTCGGCGAGGTCGTGGCCTTCGTCGTCGCCGACAGCCGCTACGTCGCCGAGGACGCGATCGCGCTGATCGAGGTGGAGTACGAGCCGCTCGCCGTCGTGACCGATCTGGCGACCGCGCTCGCGCCCGGCGCCCCAAGGGTGCACGCCGACGTGCCGGACAACCGCGCCGCGCGCTTCCGACAGACGGTCGGCGACGCGGACGGCGTGCTGGCGCGCGCACACCGGGTGCTGCGCGAGCGGTTGACGATCGAGCGGAGCTGCGGCAGCCCGATCGAGGGGCGCGGCGTGGTCGCCGAGTGGGACGCGCGACGGGGGGTCCTCAAGGTCTGGGATTCGACCCAGGCGCCGCTTCCCATCAGGAACGGGCTCGCCGGGCTCTTCGGCCTTCCGGAGTTCAGCGTGGAGGTCGTGGCACCCGACGTGGGCGGCGGCTTCGGAACGAAGATCATGCTCTTCTATCCGGAGGAGATCCTCGTCCCGCACGTGGCGATCACGCTCGGGCGACCCGTGAAGTGGACGGAGGACCGGCGCGAGCACCTCATCGCGGCCAACCAGGAGCGCGGGCAGATCCACGACGTCGAGGTGGCCATCGACGAGACGGGCCGGATCCTGGCGCTGCGCGATCACTTCGTGCACGACACCGGGGCCTACACCCCGTATGGCATCGTCGTGCCCATCATCACGTCGACCCAGCTTCCCGGGCCCTATCGCCTGAAGAACTACACCGTCGAGTTCGAGGTCGCGTATTCCAACAAGGCGGCGGTGTCCCCGTATCGGGGCGCCGGCCGCCCGCACGGCGTCTTCGTCATGGAGCGCGTGATCGGGTTGATCGCGCGCGAGCTCGGGCTCGAGCCGGCGGAGGTACGGCGCCGCAACTTCATCCAGCCCGACGAGTTCCCGTGGGACGTGGGGCTGACCTTCCAGGACGGGGGGCCGACGCGCTACGACAGCGGGAACTACCCGGCCGGCCTCGCGATGGCGGTCGAAATGATCGGCGCCGTCGACTTCCGACGGCGGCAGAGCGAGGCGCGCCGCGCTGGGCGGTACCTCGGGCTCGGCCTCGGCTGCTACGTCGAGGGCACTGGGATCGGACCGTACGAGGGCGCGCACGTGCGCGTCGAGCCGAGCGGCAAGGTCCTGGTCGCGACGGGCCTGACGACGCAGGGTCAGGGCCACGGCACCACGTTCGCCCAGATCGCCGCCGAGGCGCTCGGCTGCGACCCCGCCGACGTCTCCGTCGTCACCGGGGACACCACCAAGTTCAACTGGGGCGCCGGGACGTACGCGAGCCGCGGCCTGGTGACGAGCGGCAACGCGATCCACCGCGCCGCGACAGAGGTCCGCGAGAAGGCCCTGCGTCTCGCGGCGGGCCTTCTCGAAGTCTCTCCGGACGACCTCGAGCTGGCCGACGGCCGCGCTCGCGTCAGAGGCGTGCCGGGCAAAGAATTGACGCTCGGCGCGCTGGCCACGGTCGCGAACCCGATCCGCTACGCGCACGGGAAAGAGGCGGCCGAGGCCGCCCTGAGGCTCGTGAAGCCGCGGGAAGGCGCCGTCCTCCGCGAGGGCGAGGAGCCGGGGCTCGAGGCGCGCGGCTACTACGCGCCCCCGCACGCGACCTTCGCCAGCGGCTGCCACGCCGCGATCGTCGAGGTGGACCTCGACACCGGGAACCTCACGTTCCTCCGCTACGTGGTTCAGCACGACTGTGGCACCGTCGTGAACCCGACCATCGTGGAGGGCCAGATCCGCGGGGGCGTCGCGCAGGGCGTCGGCGGCGCGTTCTACGAGCGCATCATCTACGACGACGACGGCCAGCCGCTCACCGCGACCTTCGCGGACTTCTTGATGCCGACCGCGCTGGAGGTCCCCGAGATCGAGATCGGCCACATGGAGACGCCGTCGCCGCTGAACGCGCTCGGGATCAAGGGGGTGGGCGAGGCCGGCGCCATCCCCGTTCCCGCGCTCGTCGCCGAGGCCATCGACGACGCGCTGGCGCCGCTCGGGGTGCGGGTGCGCGAGATGCCGCTCCATCCGGACCGGTTGCGTCAGCTGATCGCGGCGGCGCGCGCGCGTGGTGGTTGATAGTTTGACATTTATGGAAATGTCGAATACCGTCTCTCTGGTAGACCGGGCGACGCCGTGAGCGCGCCGGTGAGGAGGGCGCGATGAGCGACGAGTCGATCAAGGAGATCGTGAAGCAGAAGTACGGCCGAGCGGCGCTGCGCGTCGTGAGCGGCGACGGCGCGTGTTGTGGCCCCGCGTCGTCGCGCGGCGACTGCGATCCGATCACGTCGAAGCTCTACGAGGCCGGCGAGACCGCCGGGTTGCCGGCCGAGGCGGTGGCCGCCTCACTCGGCTGTGGGAACCCGACGGCGCTCGCCGAGCTGTCCCCGGGCGAGATCGTGCTGGACCTGGGCTCGGGCGGCGGTATCGACGTCCTCCTGTCGGCCAGGCGCGTCGGCCCGACCGGCAAGGCCTACGGTCTCGACATGACCGACGAGATGCTTGCGCTCGCCCGTGCGAACCAGGCGAAGGCCGGCGTCGAGAACGTCGAGTTCCTCCGGGGCGAGATCGAGGCGATCCCGCTGCCCAGCGATTCGGTGGACGTCATCATCTCGAACTGCGTCATCAACCTGTCGGCGGACAAGGACCGCGTCTTCGCCGAGGCCTTCCGCGTGCTCAAGCCGGGCGGGCGCGTCGCGGTCTCCGACGTCGTCGTGCGCGGAGCCGTGCCGCCCGAGATCCGCAAGAGCGTCGAGCTGTGGATCGGCTGCGTCGCGGGCGCGCTGGAGGACGGGGAGTATCGGGCGAAGCTCGCGAAGGCCGGGTTCGAGGCGATCGACCTCGAGCCGACACGGATCTACCGGACCGACGATGCGCGCGACTTTCTCGCGGGCTCCGGGATCGATGTCGACGCGATCGCGCCCGAGGTGGACGGCAAGTTCATGAGCGCGTTCGTCCGGGCCCGCAAGCCGACGCGGTGAGGTCCCGCAGACCGCCGGGGTGATCCTCGCCTATCTGACGCTCCTCGGTGCGAACGTCGTCTACGCGACATCGTACGTCGCGACCCGCGTCACGCTCGCAAGCGTCCCGCCGGCGACGCTCGCGCTGGCGAGGCTCGTCATCGGCTCGCTGGTCCTGGCCCACTGGGGCATCGCGCGGTCCACGGCCACGAACGCGGCGCTCTTGATCGTCGTCGAGCCGGTCGCCCTCATGCTGTTGAGCCCGCTGTGCCTCGGCGAGCGACTGTCGTGGCGCGAGGCGATGGGGGCGGCCCTGGCCGTCCCCGGCACCGGCCTGGTGGTCGTCAACGGGATCCCCGGGGTGACCCAGACGCTCGTACCGCACTGGCAGGGCGACCTGCTGCTCGTGCTGGCAGGCCTCGCCTATGCGTCCTACTCACTTTTGGGGCGTCGCGTGCTCGAGCGCCACGCGCCACTCGGCGTCACCGCCCGGTCGCTCGTCTGGGGCGCCGCGGGGATCCTGCCCGTCGCCGGGGCCGAGTGGGCGTCCGGCTCACGAGCGGCCTGGACGGCCACCGCCGTCGCCGGGACGCTCCTGGGCGCGGCGCTGCTCGGAGAACCCCGCACGCCCTTCACGATCCTCGGCGGCGCCTTGATCATCGCGGGCCTCGCGGTGGCGTTCGGCCCCGGAGCCCGGTGACGGTATACTCGAAAGCGTGGCCGAGCCTCGCCGCTATCAGCTCCAGAACGACGCCGCGAATCGCCTGATCGCCGACGTGCTCGACGCAGAGGCAGTGCCTGCCGAGCGCCGCGGCTATATCCAGCATCTCCTCACGACTGTACTCAAGCTCCACGAGGACGGCGCCGGGACCGGGGACCTCAAGATCACCAACACGGCGATCAAGGAGCTCCGCTACGCTTACAAGGTCTTCGCCCCGTACACCTTGGTTCGCAAGGTGACGGTCTTCGGCTCGGCGCGTTCGGCCTCGAGTGAGGAGGCCATGGCCAGCGCGCGCCTCTTCGGCAAGCGGATGACCGAGGAGGGCTGGATGGTCGTCACCGGGGCCGGCGCCGGCATCATGGGCGCTGCGCAGGAGGGAGCGGGCGGCGAGAAGAGCTTCGGGCTGAACATCCGCCTGCCGTTCGAGCAGGAGGCCAATCCCTGGATCGCCTCGGATCCCAAGCTGATCACCTTCAAGTACTTCTTCACGCGCAAGCTCTTCCTGGTGAAGGAAGCGAGCGCGGTGGCGCTGTTCCCGGGCGGCTACGGGACGATGGATGAGACCTTCGAGCTCCTCACGCTGATGCAGACGGGCAAGTCGGCGATCATTCCCGTCGTGCTGATCGAGGCCGGCCCCAAGCCGTTCTGGCGTATCTGGCACCGGTGGATCGCGGGCACGCTGGTGGAGCGCGGGCTCATCGACCCCGAGGACACCTCGCTCTTCCGGATCGTCGACACGCCCGACGAGGCGGTGAGCGAGATCACGAGCTTCTACCGCGTGTACCACTCGTCGCGGATCGTCGGTGACGATCTGGTCTTCCGGCTCACGCACCCGCTCGAGCCGACGCAGCTCGCCGACCTGCAGGACAAGTTCGGCGACATCCTCAAAGCGCCGGCGACGCAGGCGCCGGGCCCGGCGCCGCGGGAGCTGAACGAGTTTCCCGAGCTGCCGCGGCTCATCCTGCCGTTCGACCACCGCTCCTTCGGGCGGCTCTGCCAGCTGATCGACTTCGTCAACCAGCTCTGAGGGGTTGAGGGGGCTCCCTTCACCCCGTCTGCTCCGGGCCTTTCACACCGCCCGGCCTGCGGTGTCATAGGGGCGGAGGCTGAGATCCCATGCCAAGCACAGATCGGCCCGAGTCCGGATTCCTCGTCCTGGCGGATATTTCGGGGTTCACGGCGTTCGTGACCGCCACGGAGCTCGAGCACGGGGCGGAGGTTACGGGCGTGCTGCTGGCCGGAGTCATGGAGGCGCTCTCTCCGCCACTGGAGATCCAGGAGCTGGAGGGCGACGCGGTGTTCGCGCTGGGTCCGGACGATGCCGAGGGGGCGGACCGGCGGCTCCTCGAGGCGTTCGGCCGCGCCTTCGCCGCCTTCGGCGCGCGGCGGCGCGAGATCTCACTGGACACGAGCTGCGCCTGCCGGGCCTGCCGGGGTGTGCTCGGGCTCAGCCTCAAGCTGATCGTCCATCACGGGAGTTTCTTGCGGCAGGTCGTGCGTGGTCGATCCCGCGTCGCCGGCCCGGACATCATCCTGGCGCACCGGTTCCTCAAGAACGACGTCGAGCCCACGACGTACGTGCTGTTTACCGGCGCGGCGGTGGAGCGCTTCGGCATCGATCCGGTCGCGGCCGGCATGGCCCGCTACACGGGCACGTACGCGCATTTCGGTGAAGTGGACTGCTACGTCGTCTCGCTCGACCGCTTCGGGCGCCTCGGCGACGGCGGCAACGGCGAGGTACTACTCGGGCTCCGGTCGCTCCTCAGTGACCTGGCACTCGGTGCAGACCCAGGTCCGCAGGACGACCTTCGTCCGGTCGTGGCGGCGTAGGGTCCAGGGAATCAGGGCGAGCCGCCCGCACTTCGGACAACGCTCGGGGCGGGCGTCGGGTGGGAGTGTCGACGGCAGCCACGGAATCTTCGCGGGCATCGGATCGGATGATATCAGGTGGGCCCTCGCCCGGGTACAATAGGGGCCCATGAAACGGTTCCGCGTCGCCCTGGGCCAGATCAATCCCACGGTCGGCGACTTCGATCGCAACGTCCGCATGATCGTGGACGGGATCGAACGGGCGCGCGCGCTCGGCTGCTCCCTCGTCGCCTTCCCCGAGCTGGCGATCACCGGCTACCCGCCCGAGGACCTCCTCTTCAAGCCGGCCTTCATCGAGGCCAACCTTCGCGCGCTCGACGCGGTGACGCGTGCTTCGCGCGGGCTGTCGGTGGTGGTCGGCTTCGTCGACAAGGACGATGACATCTTCAACGCCGCCGCGGTGCTGCACGACGGGACCCGCGCGGGCGTCTACCACAAGCAGTACCTGCCGAACTACGGCGTTTTCGACGAGAACCGCTACTTCCAAGCCGGGACCGAAGCGCCCGTCTTCGTGGCGGGCGATACGACCTTCGCGGTCAACGTGTGCGAGGACATCTGGTATCCGGCGGGGCCGACCACTGTGCAGGCGCTCGCCGGCGCCGAGCTGGTCGTCAACATCAACGGATCGCCCTACCACGCCGGCAAGGCCCGCTTCCGCGAGCAGATGGTGTCAACGCGCGCGGTCGACGACCTCGTGTGCGTGGCCTACGTCAACATGGTGGGCGGTCAGGACGAGCTCGTGTTCGACGGTGCGAGCATGATCGTCAACGAGCACGGCGAGTGCGTCGCGCGCGGGCGGATGTTCGAGGAGGATCTGGTCGTCGCCGACCTCGACCTCGAAGCCGTCTTCCGGGCCCGGCTCCACGATTCGCGGCGGCGCAAGGAGAAGCTCCGGGTGCGGGAGACAGCGACCCGGGTCTCGCTCCCGGCGCTTGCCGCGCCGGACGCGCCGGCGCTTCCGCCCCGCGAGGTGGCGACGCTCTCACCCGTCGAGGAGGTCTTCGGCGCGCTCGTCCTCGGGACGCGCGACTACGTGCGGAAGAACGGATTCAAGCGCGTGGTGATCGGGCTCTCGGGCGGGATCGACTCGTCGCTGGTCGCCGCGGTCGCCGTCGAGGCGCTCGGCCGGGAGAACGTGGCGGGCGTCGGGATGCCGTCCGCGTACTCGTCGACGGGAACGCGGCGCGATGCGCAGCGGCTGGCCAAGCACCTCGGCATCGAGTTCCTCACGATTCCGATCACGCCGCTCCTCAACGGGTACAAGCGATCGCTGGCGAAGGCATTCAAGGGGATGAAGGAGGACGTCACCGAGGAGAACATCCAGGCCCGCATCCGGGGCAACCTCCTCATGGCGCTGTCGAACAAGTTCGGCTGGCTCGTGCTCACGACGGGCAACAAGAGCGAGTACAGCGTCGGCTACACGACGCTCTACGGCGACATGGCGGGCGGCTTCGCCGTGATCAAGGACGTCCCGAAGATGGTCGTCTACGACGTCGCGCGCCACGTCAACGCGCGCGCCGGCCGGGCGATCATTCCCGAACCCGTCTTCACGCGGGCGCCGTCGGCCGAGCTGCGTCCCAATCAGACCGACCAGGACACGCTGCCGCCCTACGCCGAGCTGGACCGGATCCTCGAGGGGTACGTGGAGGAGGACCGGGGCGTGAACGACCTCATCGCGAGAGGGTTCCCGGCCGACACGGTGCGCCGCGTCGTCTCGATGGTGGACACGAACGAGTACAAGCGGCGCCAGGCCCCGATCGGCGTCAAGATCACGCCCCGCGCCTTCGGGCGCGACTGGCGCCCGCCGATCGTCAACCGCTTCCGCGAGCGCTAGACTTCACGGAGCCGGTCGTCGACAGCAGGCCTCGCAACGTCCGGTATTTGTCCCCGGTGTGCGTAGCCCGACTCGAAGCCGGTGCTCCGCGATTGCCAACTACCGCTTGGACAAGATCCTTCGCGGCTCCCGCGATGACTCACCGGCCGTGTTAGCGTGCGGCGAGGTGCTCAGCGCCAAACATCGCGAAGCTCCCAGCGGACGCCACGCTGGAGGACGCGATCGAGCGCCTGGTACTCTTGGCGAAGACCGAGCGCGGGTTGGCAGAGCTCGACGCTGGGCAGGGCGGCGATCACGCCGAGGCGAAGCGTCGACTTCTCCGGTGACCCAGGTCATCTGGGCAGAATACTGTGGGCTGCCCTAACCAGGGTCGCATTTGCGGTTTGTTCGGGGTTCAAGGTCTCACCAGCGGCCCCGGCAGGTGAGCTTGGTCGTTAGCTGGATTCTTCGGGACCGACTCAGCTGGTGGCCCCCGTGTGTCACCGCAGGCGCGTGTACTTCACAACACGCCGGGGACGTCCCCACGCCCCCGGCCGCACGACGTACAGATCGCCTCGGGAGTCGCCCCAGATGCCGTGGCACGAGCGAAAGCTCGGGTCGCCCCACTGCGCCAGTCGCTCGCCCTCGAGGGTCAAGACACTGACCAGCCCACCGTTGTGCTCGGGAATGTAGACGATGTCGTCGGCGTCCACGTAGAAGGCCGCTGGTCCAGACGTGGAGGAACTTGCCCGCCTGGTCGAACACCTGCACGCGGTCGTTCTCCCGGTCGCACACCAGGACGCGCCCCCGAGTGTCGATCCACACCCCGTGCGGCAGGCTGAACTGCCCCGGGCCTGTGCCCGGCTCGCCCCAGGAAAAGAGATGGGTGCCGTCGGCGGCGAACTTGTGCACCCGGGCGTTGCCGTAGCCGTCGGTCATGAACATCTCGCCAGACGGCGTCAGAGCGATGTCCGTCGGCAGGTTGAAGGGACCGCCGCCGTGCGTGACGTTCCGGTAGGCACTCGAGTTGAAATCCATCGGGTCCACGCCGGTGTCCGAACGATGGCCTCGCGTGCCGATCGTCCGGAGCAGCGTGCCATCGCTGGTATAGTGCAGCATCTGCCCGTGATCGCGATCCACGATCCAGACGTTGTCGTGCTCGTCGACGCGGATCGTGTGGGGAAAGGCGAAAAGCCCAGCACCCCAGGACGAGAGATAGTTTCCCTCGCGGTCGAAGACGACGATCGGGTGGTCGGGCGTGCGGTTGAAGCAGTAGACGCGATCACGCGAGTCGACCGTCACGGCCGCCGCGGGCATCGCCCAGCCGGCCGGGAGCTTGGCCCAGTCGTCATCGACTTGGTAGGTGTACCGGCCGCTTCCGACGACGGTGTTCATGTGCTGACTCCTTCCATCTGGAGCGCGTAGAGTCGGCGATAGAGGCCGTCGCGCGCGAGCAGCTCGTCGTGGCGTCCGACCTCCGCGATGCGGCCCTCGTGCACGACGACGATGCGGTCGGCGTTCCGTACCGTCGCCAGCCGGTGGGCGATGACCAGCACGGTGCGGCCACGCATCAGCTCGGCGAGGGCCTGCTGGATCATGAACTCGCTCTCGGCGTCCAGGTCCGAGGTCGCCTCGTCGAGGATGAGAATCGGCGGGTTCTTCAGGAAGGCCCGGGCGATGGCGATGCGCTGGCGCTGGCCGCCGGACAGCCGCACGCCCCGCTCGCCCACCAGCGTCTGATAGCCATCGGGGCACGCGACGATGAACTCCTCGGCGTGCGCCTGACGGGCGGCGCGGACGACGTCCTCGAAGGGCGCGCCCGGGCGTCCGTACGCGATGTTGTAGAGAATCGAGTCGCTGAAGAGGAACGTCTCCTGAGTGACGAGGCCGATCAGGGCACGGAGCGAGGCCTGAGTGATGTCGCGGAGATCGTGGCCGTCGATCGTGATCCGCCCGGCGCTGACGTCGTGGAAGCGCGGCAGGAGATCCATGAGGGTCGACTTGCCGGCGCCGCTCATGCCGACGAACGCGACGACTTCGCCTCGGTCGATCGTCAGCGAGACGTTGTGCAGCGTGAGGTCATCGGAGTCGACGTGCCGGAAGCCGACCTGGTCGAAGACGATCGCGTGGCGGAACGCGTCGAGCCCGACGGCGTCCGCACGGTCGGCGATCGCCGGCGGCAGGTCGAGGATCTCGAAGACGCGCTCGACGGACGCGGTCGACTGCTGGACGGTGTTGACGGTCCGCGAGAGCTGCCGGACGGGTCCGTAAAGCAGGGCCACCGCCGCCGTGAACGAGAAGAAATCGCCGGGCGTGATCGCGCCGGCGATGACCTGGTGGCCGCCGTACCAGAGGGCGCCCATGATTCCGAAGGCGGTCAGTACCTCCATGAGCGGCTCCGAGAGCTGATCGGTGCGGTGGTCCTTCAAGGCCAGAGTGAGCAACCCGCGGTTAACGTGGTCGAATCGCTCCACCTCGTGCGCCTCGCGCCCGAACGCCTTGACGATCTTCGTCCCCGAGAGCACCTCGTACAGGAGCACGTTCAGCTCGGCGACCTTCCGCTGCGCCCGCCTGTTGATGCGGTAGAGCTTGCGTCCGATCGTCCGCACCGCCAACCCGATGAACGGGAAGACCACGAGCGCGATCAGGGCCAGCCGCCACTCCCGGACGAACATGACCGCGGCGAGCACGACCACCATCACGACGTTCCGGATCGTCATCACCATGACCGTCGACGAGAGGCGCGCCAGCCGGTTCACGTCGGTCACGATACGCGACGCCAGCTCCGCCGAGTGGCGGCTCGTGAAGAACGACAGCGACATCCGCTGGATGTGGATGTAGAGGTCCCGGCGAATCGCCGCGATCACGCGCTCGCCGGCCGCCGCCATCAAGTAGGAGTAGCCGTAGCGGCCCACGCCCTTGCATACATACGCGCCGAGGAACAGCAGCGGGATGAGCTTCAGCATCGCCTCGTCGCGGCGGATGAAGACGTCGTCCATGGCGGGCTTCACGAGCCACGCGATCGCGCCCTCCATCGCGGCGACCACGACCGCGAGCGCCGTGCCGAGAAGCAGCATCGGCACGTGGGGCTTGAGATAGACGAACAGACGCCCGTAGAGCGCGGTCGGAACGCTCATGGCGCCGCTCGCACCGTCATCACGCTTCGAAGAACTCGCGCACCGCCGCGATCACCCGATCGATCTCCGCGTCCTCGTGGTCGGCCGACATCGGCAGCGTGAGGATCTCCTCGACGAGCCGCTCCGTCCGCGCCAGCGGCGACGGCGCGAACCGCTCGATCGCGGGCTGCCGGTGGGTCGGGACCGGATAGTGGATGCCGGTCTGGATCCCGCGCTCCTTCAGGAAGGCGGCCAGCGCCGCGCGCCGCGGCGTGCGCACCACGAAGAGGTGGTACACGTGGCGGGCCCGGGCGCGCTCGCCGGGCAAGACCAGCGGCAGCCCGGCGAGCCCACGGGCGTAACGCTCCGCGAGAACGCGCCGGCGGCCGTTCATCGCGTCGAGCCGCCGCAGCAGCACCCGCAGCGCCGCGGCCTGCAGCTCGTTGAAGCGCAGGTTGAAGCCGATCTCCGTGTGCACGTTCCGGTCGACTCGGCCGTGGTCCCGCAGCCGGCGGCAACGGGCCACGACCTCGTCGTCACTGGTGAGGATGGCACCGCCGTCGCCCATGCCGGGCAGATTCTTCGACGGGTAGAAGGAGAAGACCGCAGCGCGGCCGAAGCTACCCACCCGTTGCCCGTTCCACTCGGCGCCTTGCGCCTGGGCGCAGTCCTCGAGAAGCCAGAGGCCGAGGCGCGAGGCGAGGTCCTGGACGGCCGTCAGGTCCACCGGCTGGCCGTACAGGTGCACGGGCACGATCCCGACCGTCCGCGGCGTCGCCTTCGCTTCGGCGTCGGCCGGATCGAGGGTGTAGAACTTGTCCGCGTCCACGAACACGGGCGTCGCCTCCGCGAGGCAGATCGCCTCGACCGTGGGGAACGCCGTGTGCGACGGCACCAGGATCTCGTCGCCGGCCTTCACGCCGAGCGCGCGCAACGTCAGCCAGAGCGCGGCGGTCGCCGAGCTGGTCAGCACGGCGTGCTTCACGCCGGTAGCGGCCGCCAGCTCGGCTTCGAGCAGCCGGCACTGCGGACCCAGGACGTACTGGCGCGAGTCGATCGCCGCCAGCACGGCTTGCTTGATCTCATCGTCGACCGGCGGGCGGGACAGCGGAATCGGCGTCATGGCGTCGGTCCGGAGAGGCGGTCGTACCGGCCGCGATAGTAGACGAGCGGCGCGCCATCGCCCGAGTGCGAGCGCTCCACGCGTCCGACGAAGATCGTGTGGTCGCCTTCGAGATAGACGTTGACCGTCGCGCACTCGAGCTGGGCGAGCGAGTTGTCGATGAGCGGCAGGCCGAGCGGGCTCAGCGTGAACGGCACACCGTCGAACTTGTTGTCGATCTTCGTGGTGGCGAACCGGCGCGACACGACCTCCTGCTCGAGACCCAGGATGTTGACGGCGAACATCTTGCCCGCGACCAGCGCGGGGTAGCTTTGGGCCTTGTGGTCCACGCACACCAGGACGAGCGGTGGCTCGAGCGACACCGACGTGAACGCGCTCGCGGTGAGCCCCGTCGGGCGGCCGTCCCCGTCGCAGACGGTAATGACGGTGACGCCCGTGGTGAAATGGCCGAGGACACGGCGGAATTCGTCCGGAGGAATCACCCGCTTTTTGTAGCAGGTCGAAGGCGAGAGTGCAAGGTTTCGCGCGTAGATAGACCGCAGTGCAGGGGGGCGCCTTTCCGTTGAACGCGCCCGGGGCTCCTGTATAGTCCCGGTATGGTGACCGAACAGGCCGTGCTCGACGCGCTGCGGGGGGTCAAGGATCCGGAGCAGCAACAGGACATCGTCGCGCTCGGTCTCATCCGCGACCTGACCATCGCCGAGTCGGAGGTTGCCTTCACGCTTGCCTTCACGACCCAGTCACCGGCGTCGAAGGCCACCATGCACAGTATGGCCTCGCGAGCCGTGGGCCGGGTGCCGGGCGTGTCGAAGGTGCAGGTCAAGATGGGGGGCATGCCGGGCGCGCGGCCGGGGCAGCCGGCGGCTCACGCCCACGCGCAAGGCCCGCAGAGGTCGGCGGAGTTCATCCCCGAGGTGAAGCACACGATCGCGGTGTCGTCCGGCAAGGGAGGGGTCGGCAAGTCCACGGTCAGCGTGAACCTCGCGGTGGCGCTGCGCCAGTCCGGCGCGGCGGTCGGCATCATCGACTCCGACGTGTACGGCCCCGACATTCCCCTCATGCTGGGCTCGCGCGGACGCCCGGGCATGTTCGAGAACCGGATCATCCCGGTCGAGGTGCACGGTCTGAAGATGATGTCGATCGGGCTGCTCGTGAACGACCGGGAACCGCTCGTCTGGCGCGGCCCCATGATCCACTCCTTCATCCAGCAGATGCTGAAGGACGTCATGTGGGGCGCCCTGGATTACCTCGTCTTCGACATGCCGCCCGGGACCGGCGACGCCCAGCTCTCGCTCTCGCAGATCATTCCGCTCTCGGGCGTCGTGATGGTGACGACCCCGCAGGAGGTCGCGCTGCTCGACGTGCGCAAGGCGATTGGGATGTTCCAGAAGCTCAACGTGCCGATCTTCGGCATCGTCGAGAACATGAGCTACTTCGTCGCGCCCGACACCGGAAAGCGCTACCCGATCTTCGGCGAAGGGGGCGGACGGCGGCTCTCCGAGGAGTATGGTGTGCCGCTGTTGGTGCAGATCCCCCTCGATCCGGAAACCCGGCTCGCCGGCGACGAGGGCACACCGATCACCCTTCGCCGGCCCGACTCGCCCCAGGCGGGCACCTTCCGCGAGCTGGCCGCGGCGGTGCGGCGACGCCTCGACGAGCTCGCCGTGCTCCGGCCGCTGCCGAAGATCGGTTGACCGAGCCGAGGGAAGAGCACCGCCGTGCCGCCCCTGACCCTGCCGATCTTCCCGCTGCCCGACGTCACGTTCTTTCCCCACACGCTCCTGCCGTTGCACGTCTTCGAGGCCCGCTATCGGGCGATGGTGATGGATGCGCTGGCGCGCGACCGGCGGCTGGCGGTCGTGAAGCTCAGGCCGGGTTTCGAGGCGGCCTACGCCGGCAAGCCTGCCGTGCACGCGGTGGCGGGGGCCGGCGAGATCGTCAGCTGGGAGCGCCTGGCCACGGGCCGCTACAACATTCTCGTGAAGGGCGAGTGGCGCGTCCGCATCGAGCGCGAGCGGCCGAGCGACACCCTCTACCGCATCGTCACGGCCCAGCAGCTCGACGACGTCGCACCGACCGCTGACGCCTCGGCCGCGCTCGCCCGAATCCGCGACGCGTGCGGCCGCCTGCTGCGCGCGCTGGATCGTCCGGCCGATCTGCTGGATACGGCCCTGGCGCCGGGCCAGCTACCCGGCGTGATCGCCGACCGGATCGCCGCGGCAGTGGTGCCCGACGCCGATCTCCGCCAGGAGTTGCTGGAGACGTTCGACGTCACGCGCCGCCTCGACCGCCTCGGCCAGGCACTCGAGCAACTCGTGAACCAGCTGCGCGAAGGTCGCGAGTGATCCGCACGTTTCTCGGGGCGTTGCTGATCGTGACGGTGGTGGCGTCGGCAGTGGACGCGATGCCGTGGGCGTGGATGGGGGTGCGCATTCGCGATCTGTCCGAGCAGGAGATGGACGAGATCGCGAAGCGGCACGGGATCCGCGAGGGATTCGGCGTGGTCATCATCGAGGTGATGGAGGGGACGCCCGCCGAGAGGGCCGGGATCAAGAGCGGCGACCTGGTCGTGGCCTTCGAAGAGCGTCCCGTGACCGACACCCGGCTCCTCCAGCGCCTGATCGGCGGGGCCGGCGCCGGGCAGGATGTGCGGTTGACGGTTCTTCGGACCGACGGGCGGCGGCGCCTCGAGGTGCGCCTCGCGGCGATGCCTCGCCCGGTGCTTGGGGAACGGATCTCGGCCGAATTCGGGTTTCTCGTGCGAGAGCCCGAGCCCGCCGGGTCCGCCGCGCCCACGATCTCCGGAGTCATCCGGCGGAGCCCCGCGGAACGGGCGGGGCTCGAGGTGAGTGACGTGATCCTCGAGGTCAACGATCAGGCGGTCGAGACGCGCGAGGCGCTGCGTGAGGCCATGGCCGACGCGAGCATCGAGGGGCCGCTCCGGCTGACGATCCGCCGGGGCGGCAGCCGCCTGTCGGTGACGCTGCGGGCCCCGTGAGCGCGACAAGGCGCTTCTTTGTTGACAGGTCCCGCACCGCTCGCACCGCCCGTCACCTCCGCGGCTTGGCGCAGCGCGTCTAGCGTGCGGCGGCGCGCTGGCGTAGGCTCTCGCCTCGCCGGGGCGGACGACGCCCCACCAGCCAAACGGAGGAACCACGGATGGCAGACGTCGAACGCATGTACATCAACGGCGAGTGGGTGCTCGCCGATGGCGGCGCCACCTTCGACGTCACGAACCCCGCCGACGGCACCGTCGTCGCGAGGATCGCGAACGGCGCCGGGCCGGAGATCCAGCGCGCGGTCACGGCCGCGCACGCGGCGTTCCGAGAGTGGTCCTCGCTGCCGCCCAAGGACCGCGGCAGCATCCTCCTGAAGATCCAGGCGCTCATGCAGGAGCGGCGGGACGAGCTGGCGCGGCTCGTGACGCTCGAGAACGGCAAGCCGTACGAGGAAGCGAAGAAAGAAGTCCAGTTCTCGCTCGGCTACTTTGGCTGGTTTGCCGAGGAGTCCCGCCGGGTGGCCGGCGAGTGGATTCCGTCGCCACAGCCCGGGAAGCGGTACTGGGTGCTCCGTCAGCCGATCGGGCCCGTCGCCGCGGTGACGCCGTGGAACTTCCCGGCGACGATGGTGACGCGCAAGATCGCGCCGGCCCTGGCCGCCGGCTGCACCGTCGTGCTCAAGCCCGCCTCGGCCACGCCGCTGACCGCGCTCGCCATCGCGCGCATCACCGAGGTGGCCGGGTTGCCGCCCGGGGTGTTCAACGTGCTCACGACCAACCGATCGCGGCTCGTCGGCGCCGAGCTGCTCACGCATCCGCTGATCCGCAAGATCGCCTTCACCGGCTCCACGGACGTGGGCAAGGGGATCATGGAAACCGCGGCCAAACAGGTCACGCGGCTCTCGTTCGAGCTCGGCGGCAACGCCCCGTTCATCGTGTTCGAGGATGCCGACTTCAAGGCGGCGCTCGACGGCGCGGTGGCCATGAAGTTCCTGCGCGTCGGCGGGCAGTCGTGCATCTGCGCGAACCGGATCTACGTCCAGCGCGGGATCGCCGATCGCTTCATTCCGGCGTTCGTCGAGGCGGTCGGGCGCCTGAAGGTCGCCTCCGGCTTCGAGCCGGGCGCCCAGATCGGTCCGCTGATCAATGAGGACACGCGAGCCAAGGTCCACTCGCTGGTCGAGGACGCCGTCAAGCACGGCGCCAAGCTGGTGGCGGGCGGCCGGTACCTGAACGGCGATTCGTACGCCAAGGGATTCTTCTACGCGCCCGCGGTCCTGGTCGACGTGACCGACGACATGGCGATCGCGCAGGAGGAGATTTTTGGGCCGGCGGCGCCGATCCTCGTCTTCGACACGGAGGAAGAGGTGATCCGGCGGGCGAACGCGACCACGTACGGGCTGGCGGCCTATTTCTACACGCGCGACATGGCCCGGCTCGTCCGCGTGGCCGAGCAGCTCGAGTACGGGCTCGTCGGGGCCAACGACGCCACCGGCTACACCCACGAGATCCCGTTCGGCGGCTTCAAGGAATCCGGCCTCGGGCGCGAGGGAGGCCACGAGGGGATCGCAGAATACACGGAGGTGAAGTCCGTCGTCGTCAACCTGAGCTGACTCATCAGTCTACCTGTCATGTCGAGAGGAGGAAGGACCATGCCTCTCTACGAGTTCTTCTGTGACAAGTGCCAGAAGGAAGTGTCTCTGACCCTGTCCATCAGCGAGCGCGCGAAGGGCGACGCGAAATGCCCGCAGTGCGGCAGCCGCGACATGCGCCCGCTGGTGGGCACGTTTTTCTCCAAGACATCGCGGAAATCCTGAGACGGCTCAAGGGGGCTCGCACTCGAGCCCCTTTGCTGAAACTCACTGCCCCCTGCTCTGGTTATCGGCCGCCCCTGAGCCGGCCTGCCAGCCGAGCCAGGCGACGACGAGGGTCAACGCGACCAGGACGGCGGCGCTAATGACGCGCGAGGCGCCGGAGAGCAGGGCGAGGGTACCGCTCGACAGCCCGGCGAAGACGAGGCCGGCGACGGGGAGCACCGGTGCGCCGCAGCCGACCACGCTGCACGGGCCGGTCGAGAGTCCGAGCACTCCTGCGAAGGCCCCCACGATGCCGCCGGCACGGCTCGTGGTGGCCCGCCAGCCGGCCAGCCGTCCCTGCTCGCGGCGATAGAGCACGAGTGCCGCGTACGCGCCGACCAGGAGCGACATCGCGAGGAAGCGGGCGAGGTCCACCGTGTCCACGGCGAAGCCCCACTCCGGGAACCCGTACGGACCGTCCGCGGTGAACCAGAAGAGCGCGACCCGGGAAAGAAAGTCGAGCTTCTGCTCGAGCGACACGCTGGAGACCAGATAGTCCGGCAGCCGCGCGAGCCACGGATTGAAGGCGAAGTAGGTCCAGGGCTTGCGGGTTACCGTCAGCACCAGCGGCGGCAGAAACACGTGGAGGGCGAGGACCCCACCGACGACCGCCAGCGCCGTCCCGGGGCGCGCCCGCACGGCGGCGCCGATGCCCCGCAGCGTCGCTATTACGGCTCGGACCAATCGCGCCACCAATTTCGTCAGGCCGGGAACAGAATCCGTCGGCCACTCATTATAGGTCATGGAACTGACCACGTTACCTTGACATTCGGTCGCGGGGGGTGCTACAGCCGTACTCAATGGCGCCCGGGCCACGTCGCGAGATGTCCACCCAATGGAGGGACCACTATGGCAGCTGAAGTGAATCGGCGGGACTTTCTGAGCACGCTCGGCGTCAGCGTCGGCGCGGCACTCGGCGCAACGGCTGGCGCGGCCCTTCCGGTGGTCGGCGTGGCTCACGCGCAGGACAAGCCGAAGGGCAACATCCCGGACAAGCCGTACAAGATCGGCCACATGACGTTCTTCACGGGGCCGGGGGCGGTGCTCGGCGAGCCGATGTACAAGGGCCAGCTCCTCGCCGCTGAGGAGATCAACGCCGCCGGCGGGCTTCTCGGCAAGCGGAAGATCGAGATCCTCAAGGCCGACGAGAATGCCGGCACCGACGCCAACGTCAAGGAGCTCCGGCGCCTCAAGCTCTCCGAGAACATCGACTTCTTCTGCGGCATCACCTCGAGCGGCAACACGCCGGCGCTCGGTCCCGTCGCCGAGGAGCTCAAGGTCCTCACGATCTTCGTCGACGGCTGCACCGACTTCCTCTTCGACAAGGCCGTGCCGAACCCGCACTACATCTTCCGCATTACCAACATGCAGTCGGCCGACGGCGTGACCTGCGCTCTCGGCATCGCCCAGACCTGGCCCAAGTCCAAGCGGATCGCCCACATCCATCCGGACTACTCCTACGGACGGAACGCCTTCGACCACCTGCGGATTGTCATGAAGAAGCTGATGCCGCAATCCGAAGTGGTCTCGGAAGGCTGGCCGAAGCTCGGCACCACCGACTTCGCCTCGCACATCACGAAGGCGATCGCGTCGAAGCCCGACCTGATCGTCTCGTCGGTGTGGGGTGGCGACTACGTTGCGATGTACAAGCAGGCGCTCCGCTACGGCATGTTCCAGAAGGCGAAGTTCGCAAGCACCATCGCCTTCGGCGTCGCGCCGCACGCGATCGGCAAGGATCACCCCGAGGGCGTCATCGCCGGCGTGCACTCGAACTACCACTTCACGTACCCGGGCGGCGACAAGTGGCCGCTCAACAAGACCTTCGTGGAGAAGTACCACGCGCGGTTCAGCGAGTACCCGAACTTCCAGGCCGAGGGCGGTTACATGGCGACGTACATGCTGAAGTCGGCCATCGAGAAGGCCAACAAGGTCGGCGGCGGCTGGCCCGACGACGATGCGATCATTGCGCTGCTCGAAGGCATGATGATGGCGGGTCCCGGTGGCTACGTCTACATCCGCCCGGACAACCACCAGGGCTACAAGGACGCCGTGACCGGCTTCAGCAAGAACGTGCCGGAATACCCGTTCCCGGTCCTCGACCCGAGCCGGATCATCACGATCCCGATCCGCAACATCACGGCGCCGCCCGGGTGGCCCAAGGGCGAGCCCACCTCGACGTACACCTGGATCGACAAGACCTGGCCGGTCGTCAAAGCTTAACGTTCGGCCGAGGGAGGGGCTCCGCCTGGTGGGGCGGCCGACCGGGATCCGGCTGCTGCGATCCGGGTTTTGAGGATCACGGGCGCCACGCGAGTGCAACGCTGACTACACGGATCCCGGTCGGCCGCCCCACCAGGCGGAGCCCCTCCCTCGGCCTCTGCTTGGCATTGAGCGTCCTGCATGGCCTCGCCGCGCTGGTGGTCGTCGCGGTTTTTGCGACGGCGGTCGAGGCGGGGCACGAGATCCCGTACTACCCGTCGTTCTATCCTCAGGAGATCACGCTGGGGTTCGCCGAGCCGGCGGCGGTCCCGCGGCTCTTCGCGAAGAACGCGATCCACGCCTACGTGGGCCCGCTGGCCGCGCCGAAGGGTGTGGCGCAGCTCGCCTGGGTCGAGTCGCTCCGCGCGTTCGTCGTTCTCACGTTCAACCCGGCGAGCCGGGCCTTCGCCGACACGCGCGATCGCTGCGCCGCCGCCGCACGGCTGGCGCCAGCGCTCGCCACGACGAGAACCGAGTACGCCGTCCACCCGTATCCGGTCACGCCCTGGCACGACGACTACGTGCATCACGGCGACCTCGTCGAGGCGGCGAAGGCGCGCGTGACCGCCGCGGTTGCCGCGGGGCCGGTGCTCAAGCTCCGCGTGGGACGTGGTCTCGCTGCCCCTCCGGCGGGCCCGGCGTGGCGGGCCGCCGATGGCGAATGGGACGCGACCCTCGAGGAGCTCCCGTTGCCCGCGCTCCTCCGCGACGAGGCGACGAGGCTCAACGGCTGGACGGGTCCGCCCTGGCTGAAGGAGGGCTGGTTCCACGCCCACGCCTCGTACGCGCGCGGCGTCACCGACGCGGGGGCGCGGAGCGCGATCGAAGAGACGTTCGCCCGCCGGACGCGAGGCGGCTACGCGAGCGCCGCCGAGCGCCTCAATCTCGAGCGCCGTCTGGTCTCGCTGCTGACGCGCGGCTGCGAGCGCGTCCCGATCGGGTACGCGCTCCGGCGCGAGGCGGTCAATGACGACTACTCGGCGGGCGTGGAGAATGTCGGCTACGACGCCCACACGGGTCTCGGCTCGGCGGTCTTCTTCCGGACCGTGAAGCTGAAGGACTTCCCGTGGAACGGTTGGCTGCGCGTCGCGGCGGCGGCGCGCCCCGCGGCGGCGTGGAACCCGATCGCGGGCTTCAGCGACGAGACGGGCGGGCTCGTCTGGTCGGCGCTCGGCGACGCAGCGGTGCTTCCCGAGCCCTATGGGGGCGGCTGGTTGTCGAACCGCGTGCGCGCCGTCGAGGTCTCCGGGCCCGTCGAAGTGCCGCGCGACGCCCTCGCGCCCGAGCCGTCGACGGGCGCGCTGCGCTCCGTGCCGCCGGGCCTGGTCGCTCAGCAAAGAGTTACGTACCGCGTCGCACTCTCGAAGTTTCACGACGAGACGAAGATGACCGTCGCCGACGTCGTCTACCCGTACGTCTTCGCGCTGCGCTGGAGCGCGAAGGACCCGCAGGTGGATCGCGCGACCGCGCTCCTGCGCGAGTGGCTGGCCGCCGTACGCGTGGTGAAGATCGAGACCGAGGTCAGGGACTTCGGCGATCTGCAAGTGTTCCTCGAAACGCCCGTGATGGAGGTGTACCTGCGCCACGCGGCCGAGCCCGCCGAGGCGCCGGCGATCGCGCCGCCGTGGAGCCCGGTCCCGTGGCAGCTCCTCGTCCTGATGGAGGAAGCGGTGACGCGCGGCCTCGCGGCGTTCTCGGAGGACGAGGCTCGCCGCCGCGGCGTGGCGTGGCTCGACCTGGCGCGGGACCGGAAGCTCGGCGACGCCCTCGGCGGGATCGCCGAGGGTTTCGAGCGCCGAGCGTACGTGCCCGAGCCGCTCCGCGGGCTCGTGAGCGTCGAGCAGGCGCGGCAGCGGTGGGCGGCGCTCCGGCGCTTCCGGCGCCAGCACGGTCACTGGCTCGTGACGAGCGGGCCCTACCGCCTTCAGAAGTGGTCGGGCGACTCCGCGGTCCTCGCGGTGTTCCGCGACCTCTCGTACCCGAATGTCGTCGGCTCGTTCGACCGCTACGCGCTGCCCCTGCGCGCGTGGGTGGCCGGGGTCGAGCGGCGAGGGGACCGCCTCGAGCTGCAGGTCGAGGCGCAAACGCTCACGAAATTCGAGCGATCGTATAAGATCGTGCGAGAGCCGCTACGCCTCGAGCCCACGGGCGAGAAGGTGCGGGACACCCTCGCGGCGCACTGGACGGTGGTGAGCGCGGCGGACGAGGTGGTCGTGACGGGCCGGACGCAGGAGGTGCAGGGCGGCCGGCTGATCGTGGATCTCAAGGGCAAGCTGCCGCCGGGCGCGTACCGCGTGCTGCTGGCGCTGGCGCTGAACGGAAACTCGATGAATGCGGAGGTGAAGGTGATCCCGTACCGCGTGGCCGAGTGATGGACGTCCTCCTGATCCACCTCCTCAATTCACTCCTCTACGCGTCGGTCCTCTTCCTGATCGCCGGCGGCCTCAGCCTCATTTACGGTGTCATGCGGATCGTGAACCTCGCGCACGGCAACCTCTACGCCTTCGGCGCGTACGTGACGGCCTGGGCGATCGGCACCGTGGCGGCCGGGGCGTCGGTGCCCGTGCTCCTCGTGCTCCTGCCGGCCGGCGCGCTCGCGGCGGCGATCCTCGGCGCGGTTCTCGAGCCGACGCTGCTCCGGCCCTTCTACAAGCGCGCCGAGGAGTACCAGCTGCTCTGCACCTTCGGCCTCCTCATGATCCTCGAGGATCTCATGCGCTTCATCTGGGGGCCGTACCCGCTCTCGGCGAGCACGCTGTTCGAGAGCTTTGGGAGCCTGCCGGTCGGCGAGTCGATCTACCCGACCTACAACTTCCTCGTCATCGGCGTGGGCGCCGCCGCGGCCATCTTCCTCTGGGCCTTTGTCTACCGGACGAAGTTCGGCGTCGTGCTGCGCGCCACGTCGCAGAACATGCGGATGGCCTCCGCCCTCGGGGTGAACGTCAATCGCGTCTACGTGCAGGCCTTCACCCTGGGCTGCTTCATGGCGGGGCTGGGTGGTGCCATCATCGTGCCGGGCCAATCGGCCGTGCTCGGCATGGGCGTGGACGCCCTCGTGCTCGCGTTCATCGTCGTGGTCATCGGCGGGCTCGGAAGCCTCGAGGGCGCCCTCGTCGGCGCGCTCATCGTGGGCTTCGTCCGCGAGGCCGGTATCACGTGGTTCGCGGAGATCGAGCTGGCGGTCCTCTATCTGATCGCGGCGCTCGTGCTGCTCGTGCGGCCGGCCGGGCTCTTCGGACGCCCATGAGCACGCTCGCTCCCGCGCTGCAACAGATCGGCTCGACCGCCAAGACCCTGCGCGTCGCGGTGCCGATCGCGGCGCTCCTGGCGCTCGTCCCGCTGGTCCTTCCGCCGTACGGCGCGATCCTCCTGGCCTACGGGCTCGTCATGGCGATCGGCGCACTCGGCTTCAACCTGCTGCTCGGCTACACCGGGCTCCTCTCGTTCGGACACTCGGCGTACTTCGGCGTCGGCGCGTACGCGGTCGCGCTGATGGTGAAATACCTCAAGGTCGGCTCGATGGAGCTCTTCCTGGTGGGCGCGATCGCCGCCTCGGTGCTGATCACCGCGCTCTTTGGCGTCGTCTGCGTCCGCTACACGCGGATCTTCTTCGGCATCCTCACGCTCGCGCTCTCGCAGGTGCTCTGGTCGCTCGCCTTCAAGTTCTTCTGGGTGACGGGCGGGACCGACGGCCTGCGGGTGCCGACTCCCTCGCTCTTCGGCGGGCTGGTGACAGGCGCCGGGGACAAGACCGCGTTCATGTCCCACGCTTACTACTACTACGTGCTCATCACGTTCTGCGCCTGCGCCGCGCTCATGTGGGTGATCGTGAATTCGCCCTTCGGCATGGCCCTCCAGGCGATCCGCGACAACGAGACACGGGCGGAGTTCGTGGGCGTCCGGATCTGGCGCTACCGCTGGGTGGCGTTCCTCGTCTCGGGCGTCTTCACGGGGCTCGCGGGCGCCCTGTGGGTGCCGCTGAACGGGCTGACGACGCCCGACATCATGCACTGGACGTTCTCGGGCGAGATCGTCTTCATGACGGTGCTCGGCGGCTTCCGCTCGTTCGCCGGGCCCATCATCGGCGCGATCGTGTTCAACTACCTCAAGACGTACGCGATAGGCTACACGGTCTACTGGCAGCTCCTGCTCGGCACCGTGCTGGTGGTGCTCGTGCTCTCGCTGCCTACCGGGATCGTCGGGACCGCCGGGAAGCTCGCGGCGAAGTTCCGGGCGAGGAGCTCAGGGTGAGCCTCCTGGTCACGAAGGACCTCGTGAAGTGGTTCGGCGACACGCACGCCGTCGACCACGTGAACTTCACCGTCCGGGACAGCGAGGTGCTGGCGCTGATCGGCTCGAACGGCGCCGGCAAGACCACGCTCGTGAATCTGATCTCCGGGCTCTTCCGGCCCGACGGCGGGCAGATCCTGTTCCGGGACGCGGACGTCACCCACCAGTCCGTGCACGGGCGCATCAAGGCCGGCATCGCGCGGAGCTTCCAGCTCGTCAACCTGTTCGATCAGCTCTCCGCGCTCGACAACGTCGCGCTGACGATCTTCTCGCGCGACGGCAAGACGCGGAATCTCGCCACGCTCGCCTCCGGTGACTCGGCTGTGTGGGACGAGGCGGCCGACATCCTACGACTCTTCGGTCTCGAGGCGAAGGCGCGGATGCTCGCGGGCGGCGTCTCGCAGGGTGAGCGGAAGCTGCTCGACGTGGCGGTCGCCTACGCGCTCCGGCCGAAGCTCCTCTTCCTCGACGAGCCGACGAGCGGCGTCAGCACGCGCGAGAAGGCGCCGATCATGGACACGATCACCTCGGTCGTTCGCTCGACGGGCATCTCGGCGGCGATCATCGAGCACGACATGGACGTCGTCTTCAACTACTCGGATCGGATCGTCGCGATGCACCAGGGGACGATCCTCGCCGACGGAACGCCGGACGAGATCCGGCGCAACGAGGCGGTCACGACGACGCTGATCGGCACGACGGAGACGCGCTGATGGCCGTCGCGATGCTCGAGCTCGATCGGATCAACACCTTCCGGGGGCCGGCCCAGATCCTGCGCGAGGTCTCGCTGCGGGTCGGAGACGGGGAGGCCATCTGTCTGGTCGGCCGGAACGGCGCCGGAAAGACCACGACGATCGACAGCATCATGGGGCTCCTCCCGGTGCGCTCGGGCCGCGTCGTGTTCCGCGAACGGGACATCACGCGCTTGCCGGCGCACCAGCGCGCGCTGCTGGGCATCGGCTACGCGCCCGAGGACTGCGGCATCTTTCCGGATCTCTCCGTGGAGGAGAACTTCCAGATCACGGCCTGGCTCGCGACCCCGCGGGCGTCGGCGGGGCGCGGACTCGACGAGCGCGTCTTCGCGGTGTTCCCGGAGGTCAAGGGGTTCATGACGCGCCGGGGGCTCCACCTCTCCGGCGGGCAGAAAAAGATGGTCGCGATCACGCGGGCCATGTCGCTCGCCCCATCCGTCCTGCTGCTCGACGAGCCGTTCGAAGGGCTGGCGCCGGTCGTCGTCACACGATTCATCGAGGCGGTCAGGGCGATCAAGGCGATGGGCATCTCGGTCCTCATCGCCGAGTCGAACCTGGTCAACGCGACGCGCGTGGCCGACCGACTCTACGCGATCGATCGCGGCGAGATCATCTTCCAGGGCGACCCGCGCGAGGTGTTCGCCAACCAGGACGTCATGCGCACGATCCGTGGCTAGCGAGGGCGGCGGACCGAGGCCGGGAGCGGGGCGGGGAACGGTCGCGCGACCACGCGGCACGCGTCCGCTTTGCCCGCCCCGGCGGGGCTCCAGCATGCGCGGATGCACACGTCGACGCCTGGAGGGAACGGGTCGCGTCGACCCCTCCCCGCCCCGCTCCCGGCCTCGGTCCGCCGCCCTGCCAGGCGGTCGGTCCATGGCTCAGGGGCGTGGGGGTTTGCTGTTATGATCGTCGGGTCGTGATCGTTCTGGGCATAAGTGAGACTCACTGCGCGACCGCCGCCATCCTCAGGGACGGTGAGATCGTCGGCTGCGCCTCCGAGGAGCGGTTTTCCCGCCTGAAGAACGACGCCGGCTATCCTCGCCGCGCGATCGACGCGCTGCTGCGAGAGCTCGGCCTGACTCCAGGTGTAATCGACCGCGTCGTGCTGGCCGGAACGCGCATCCCGTCCTATGAATGGATGAACCGGGTGATGCGCGACGAGGCCTACATGAGCCGCTACTACGCGGTCGGCCTCGGGGCGCCGCGACGGGCGTTGACGGGCCGCGCTCGGAAGTTCGGCGCAAAGCTCGGCCTGCTCGACCCGGCACCGGGCAAGGCGCCGCTCACCGACGGTGAGCGACGTGGCCACGTGACGAGCCACCTCCGCCTCGCGGACGAGCGCGTGAGCTTCGTCGATCACCACACCTGCCACGCGGCCGCCGCCTACTTCGGATCACCGTTCGCGGGCCGACCCGCGCTCGTGCTCACCAACGACAATTCGGGCGACGGCCTCTGCGGCACGGTGTCGAGCGCGAGCGGCGTTGGTCTGACCCGCCACGAAGCGACGCCGAGCGGCCCAGGCTCGCTTGGCTCGTTCTACACCCTCGTGACCCTGCTGCTCGGCATGAAGCCCGGCGAGCACGAATACAAGGTGATGGGCCTGGCGCCCTACGCGCCAGCGCGGGAGACCGAGCGGGCCGTCGCCGCGCTCGGCACGACGTTCGCCATGACGGAGGGGACGCCGTGCCGCTTCGAGTGGCGGCGCCGCGGGCCCCTCTACCGGGCGATGCTCGAAGCCACGCTCGGCCTCCGCTTCGACGGCATCGCCGGTGGCGCCCAGCACATTCTCGAGGAAGCCCTGGTGCGCTGGGCGCGCCTCGCGCGCCAGCGCTACGGCGGCGAACGGCTGGCGCTCGGGGGCGGCGTCTTCATGAACGTGAAGGCGAACATGTTGATCGCCGAGGAGAGCTGGCTCGGCGATCTCTTCGTCTTTCCGTCCTGCGGCGACGAGTCGAATGCCGTCGGCGCTGCCTACCTCGGCTACCTCGATCTCTGCGCGCGAACAGGGGTGGCGCCGGCGCCCAAGCCCTTCGGACCTGCCTATCTCGGACCGGACGTCCACGAATCCGAGATCGAGGCCGTGATCAAAGGGCGCGACCTGGCGAGCCGTTACCGCGTGAGCGAGCACGACGCGATTGAGGAGAAGATCGCCGATCTGCTCGTGTCGGACGGAGTCGTCGCACGCTGCGCCGGCCGCATGGAGTTCGGGGCGCGGGCGCTCGGCAACCGCTCGATCCTCGCGAACCCCTCCGACCACCGGGTGGTCGGCGTGATCAACCGGATGATCAAGAGCCGGGACTTCTGGATGCCGTTCGCCCCGACGGTGCTTCGCGAGCGTGAGGCCGACTATCTCGTGAATCCCAAGGGGCTCGCCTCGCCGTACATGATGCTGGCGTTCGCGACGAATCCTAAGCGGCGTGACGAGCTGGTCGCGGCACTCCATCCGCAAGACGGTACCGCGCGCGCTCACATCCTCGACGAGGTGTGGAATCCCCCGTACTATCGCGTCATCCGTGAGTTCGAGCGTCGGACGGGGGTCGGCGCCGTGCTCAATACCTCGTTCAACCTCCACGGCGAGCCGCTCGTCTGTTCGCCCGAGGACGCGGTGGACACCTTCGAGCGCTCGGGACTTCCGCATCTCGCGCTCGGACACTGGCTGATCTCGAAGAAGTAGGCGGGGGAGAATCCGATGAGCTCAGCCGAGCTCTGCTTCATACCGGCGACCGAGCTGGCCCGTCTGATCCGTGCGCGGCAGATTTCGCCCGTGGAGCTGACGCGCGCGGTCCTCGAACGCGTCGAGCGCCTCAACCCGATCGTCAACGCGTTCTGCACGGTCACCGCCGACGCGGCGCTCGCCGCGGCGCGCGAGGCCGAGCAGGCCGCGATGAAGGGCGCGCTGCGCGGTCCACTTCACGGAATCCCCTTTTCGATCAAGGACCTGCACCTGACGAAGGGTGTCCGGACGATGTCCGGATCGTTCATCTTCGAGCGCCGCGTGCCGGACGTGGACCCGCCGGTCGTTCGGCGCCTCAAGCAGGCCGGCGGCGTCATGGTGGGGAAGACCACGACGCCGGAGTTCGGCTGGAAGGGACTCGGCGACAGCCCGCTGACGGGCATCACGCGCAACCCCTGGAACACCGGGACGACGACCGGTGGATCCAGCGCGGGCGCCGGCGCGGCGACGGCGGCCGGGCTCGGGCCCATCCATCAGGGCTCGGACGGCGCCGGGTCGATCCGGATTCCCAGCGGCTTCTGTGGCATCTATGGGCTGAAGCCTTCCTTCGGACGGGTCCCGATGTGGCCCGTCACCAACAACGACTACGCCTCGCATATGGGCCCGATGGCGCGGACGGTGGCCGACGCTGCCCTGATGCTTTCCGTCATGGCGGGCCCGGACGAGTGGGACCGCACCTCGCTCGAGACCGCGCCCGACGACTACACTGGAAAGCTGACCGCAGGCATCAAAGGGCTCAAGGTCGCGTTCAGCCCCGACCTGGGCGGATTCCCCGTCGACGCCGAGGTCGCGTCCCTCGTGAAGCAGGCGGCCCGCGCGTTCGAGGATCTGGGCTGCGTCGTCGATGAAGTCAAGCCGGGCTTCGCCGACTCGCACGACCTGATCCGCTGTCTCTGGAGCGCTCACGAGGCCGGCAATTACGCTCAGTATCTTCCGCAGTGGCGTGACCGCATGGACCCGGGGCTCGTCGCGTGCATCGAGGACGGGCTACGGTACAGCATGGTCGACTACGTCGAGGCGCGGGGCCAGAAGCTCGCGTACTGGGACACCGTGCGGCCGCTCTTCGAGAAGTTCGACCTGCTCCTGACGCCGACGCTCTCCGTCGCCGCCTTTCCCGTGGGCCGCCTGAACCCCGAGCACTGGCGGCAGCACGCGTGGGACTGGATCGGCTGGGCCTCGTTCAGCTATCCCTTCAACTTCACGGGCCAGCCCGCCGCGTCCGCTCCCGCCGGCTTCACGTCCGATGGGTTGCCGGTGGGGCTGCAGATCGTCGGTCGCCGCTTCGCCGACCTGACCGTTCTGCAGGCGTCGGCGGCGTTCGAGGCGGCGCGCCCGTGGGCCGAGCGCCGTCCGCCCCTTGACTGACGCTAGTGCTCGGGTCGCGCGCACGGAGCCGCGCGTCTGGCTCGACATGGATCAGGCCGAGCTCGACACCGCCTACGACCAGAGTGCCTGGGCGCCAAACCGCGAGCAGCTCATCAAGCGCTACGCGGCCAACAGCGAAGCCGTCCGCGCGCGACTTGGCGCGCCCCTGCGCTACGCATACGGCGCCACGCCCGTCGAAGGCCTCGACGTGTACGCCACCACGCGCGCCAATGCGCCGATCAACGTCTTCCTCCATGGAGGCGCGTGGCGGGCCGGCCTCGCCAGGGACTACGCGTTCCCGGCCGAGCTCTTCGTCCGCGCCGGCGCGCATTTCGTGGTACCGGACTTCGCCTGGGTCCAGAGCGTCGGTGGCAGCCTCATGCCGATGGCCGCGCAGGTGCGCGGCGCCGTCGCGTGGGTGAAGCGCAACGCCCACCGCTTCGGCGGCGATCCCGACCGCATCTACGTCTCGGGCCACTCCTCGGGCGCCCATCTTGCCGGCGTGATCCTCACCACCGATTGGCGCCGGGGCTTCGATCTTCCGGCGGACACCGTGAAGGGCGGGCTGTGCTCCAGCGGCATGTACGACCTGAAGCCCGTGCGCCTGTCGGCGCGCAACGCGTACGTCAAGTTCACCGACGAGATGGAGCAGGCGCTGAGCTCGCAGCGCCATCTCGACACGCTCAACGCTCCGGTTACGGTCGCTCACGGCACGCTCGAGTCGCCGGAGTTCCAGCGCCAGGCGCGCGACTTCGCTGCCGCGCTGACGGCGGCCGGCAAGCCGGTCCGGCTCCTGGTCGGCGAAGGGTACAACCACTTCGAGATGATCGAAACGCTCGGCACTCCCGACGGCCTCCTGGGCCGCGCG